>Ga0129307_1001760_pt1 | contig 20839 bp, 12 predicted proteins | sample P1105metagenome_FD_94437 | JGI IMG/M metagenome (GOLD analysis project Ga0129307, IMG submission 94437) | Capybara group fecal microbial communities from Wisconsin, USA - P1105 metagenome | ecosystem: Host-associated > Mammals > Digestive system > Large intestine > Fecal | place: USA: Wisconsin... | reverse complement strand
TACGTCATTGACCACTTCCAGCAAGAGTTCGGCATAGACCCCACGGAGAACGTGGAGGTGTACAACGACATGGAATATGAGTGCGAGAGGGTGAAGAAGATGCTTTCGCAGAAGGACAGTGCCGTAATCAACGTAAGGTGCCGCGGTATGCGCGGACGATACCCGGTGACGCGCGAACGCTTTGAGCAACTCACCGAAGCACAGCTCAACAGCACCAAGACCATGACAGAGCACGTACTCGCAGAGGCTGGTCTTTCCTGGGCCGACCTTGATGGTGCATTGCTTGTAGGAGGAAGTACGCGCATGCCCATGGTGGAACGGTGGGTGAGACAGATGTCGGGGAAAGAGCCGCTTCGGGGAGTCAACGTCGATTGGGCCGTGTCGCAGGGTGCTGCCATACAGGCTGGTATAGAGATGCAGAAAAGAGGTGCCTTCAGACTCGCAGGACAGACAGGTGGCAGCAAACCACAATTCCAGCTGATGGGGGTAAAGAAAATAGTTGACGTGATGAGCCACTCGCTTGGGACGGTGGCCGTCAGCGAGGACGGGGAAAGATATGTCAACTCGATTATTATCAGGAAAAACCTGCCAATACCCGTCACTGAGCAGAAAGACTTTCTGCACCACACACGGGAGGGGAACGACAACGATCTCACGGTATATCTCACGCAAGGGGAGGTGTCCGACATCGCAAGTTGCATAGTGGTAGGAAAATACATCTTCCACGACATTGAGCACGTGGGGAAGGGAGAAACTATCATCAACATTGAATACTCCTATGACGACAACGGCATCATCGGTGTCGGTGGCACTCAAAAGGAGACAAAAAGAAAACTCACCGTGGAGAAGGTGCCACTCGACGAAGATATGCAGTGGCTCTACGAGAAGCCCATGGGAAAGGCAATACCGATGAGCATCATCATCGCCGTTGACCTCTCTGGCTCTATGGCAGGCAAACCGATGAAGAGAGCAAAGGAGGCCGCTTTGGAATTCACACGCATCATAGCGTTGGGAGTCCACAGAATTGGCATAATGGGCTTTGCGGACAGTTCAAAGATGTTTTGCCAGCTGTCTGCCGACACAGAGGAAGTACAGCGCGCCATCGGAATGCTCGACTGCAACGCGGGGAAAACCGGATACGGCAATGCCAACAACCCGCTTGCAGACGCGATAGAAATCTTCGGACAGCAACCCGGCACGAAAAACATCCTCATCATTCTCACCGACGGTGTGTGGAATTACCAGAAAAAAGCCATCGCATCATCAGACCAGTGTAGAGAGGCTGGTTACGATGTCGTGGCAATAGGATTCGGAGGAGCCGATGAGAAATTCCTACGCAGAATATCGACGTTCAGCGAGAGTGCACTGTTCACAAACCTCGACAACCTTGTGGACACATTTGGCAGCATTGCACAGGAGCTAAGCCAAAGCGGAGGAACAGGCGGACTAAAGTGGAACAGATAACCGAGAGAAAATATGGCCAACGAGAATTCAAACCTATACGAAGTACTGGAGGGCTATCTGAATACAGGACAGAAAAGCCTTGACGATGTGCTCAACGCCATCAAGGCTTGTAGAAGAAAGCTACAAGATGACAAAAATCCCAGACACAAGGCTGAGAACAATCTCAAACTGGAAAACCTCAAAAAAATTGAGGCACAGGTCAAGGCAAGCCCTGACCTCATAAACCAACATGCTGCGGCATACGCTGAGATAGCTCAACAGAAAAGGATAGAGCGTGAGAAAGAGGTAAGAGAAAAGGGAAATCTCTACATCAGAGACGGCATGATAGCACAGCAAAATCTCACTCAGCTGGTCAATGAGACAAAGCTCAGTGAAGAAGAGGTGCTGAAAATCCTCGGTGTGAAGGTCAGGAAGAAAAAGACGTTCACATACCAGGATGACGGTGTCACGCCTCTGGAAGAGCAAAAGATGGATTTGATTGCCAGCAATCTGAAGGTGCTCGAAAAGAAAGACCTTTATGAGTTCCTCGAAGTGAAGCCCAATGCTACGCTGAGCCAGATAGAAGAAAGTGCAAAAGCCAAGTTCAGTGCTGTCACCACGAACATGCATAAAACCGACCCGAGAGTCAACGCCACTGACGTGCTGGTGAAGCAGTGCACCACCATATTCGCCAATGAAGAAGGTCGGAAACGATACAATAAAGCCATTGAGGAGAGGGGATTCAAAGAGGTAGGGAAAGCTATTGCCAGAATGAAGGGGAGCACCTCCTTCATCAGTGCAGCACAGTACCGGCAGTTCCTCGAAACCTGTTCACGAGGAGGTATTCCTCGTGACAAGGCAGAATACCTCATATATACCTCAGCAGAGAAAGCCGGCCTCGAAGTGGACGAGGGTACGGTAAACGAATTAACGACGTGCCGCTATTGTGGGGCACTCAACGAACGTGGTACACAGTCATGCCGTTCTTGTGGAATGCCTGTGAAAGTGCCGTGTCCAAAGTGCGGTAAAGAGAGCTCTGAGGCCGACTATCGCTGTACAAAGTGCGGATTCTCACTCATCGGCATGAAAGATGCTCATGTATTCCTTGTTATGGCACGAGCAGCACTTGAAGCAAACAATCCTGATGACGCGGAGAAGCAAGTTCAGAAAGCAAATAATTATTGGCCTGGCAATTCTGAAGCTGGGGCGCTAATGAAGGAAATAGGCCTAAAGAGAGTGTCGCAGAAAGGCATGCTGGAGAAAATAGGAGCGTTGTGCGCTAAAAAACTCTACTATACTGCACAGCAAAGCGTGATGGAGTTGCCTGTGGGTAATGTTTTGCGAAAGGAAACGATAGGTGCTGTAGAGACAGCTGAGGAACTACTGAGGAAAGCAGATGCAACAGTGGATGCAAATATGAAGCTAGATATATACATGCAAGCTCTCGAGATATGTGCCGATTGCAAGAAGGCTGCTGACAAAATAAAACAGACCCCTCCCCAAGCTCCAACATCATTAACGGCGACTGTGATGGGAGCAAATATAAGACTATCATGGCAAAAGGCAGCATCAAATCATATAGCTTACCAAATTGTCAGAAAAGAAAACGCTCAGCCATCCAGTCTTTCAGATGGAGAAAATCTTGGAATAACGAGCAATTCCTCTTTCGATGATGATAAAGCAACTGCAGGAATAAGCTATTTTTATGCGGTGTATAGCAAATGTGCAGAGTATGTATCGACAAAGGCTGCGCTACTCTCGTCTCCTGTGATGCGCGTGGAAGAAATTGATCCAAAGATTATCAGAGTAAATCCACAAGAAACATCGTTGGAATTCCTTTTCGATTTCCCAAGAGGTTTGTTCGCGATAGAAATATATCGAGAAGAAAAGCTTGTAAAAACCCTTACAGGGACTTCGTATATTGATAGTGGCTTGGAGACTCGCAAAACTTATAATTATAAGTTTGTCGGAGTATATCATGACACCCTTGGCAATAGTCACAAATCAAAAGGTGTTGTCCTACAGTATACTCCAATGCCAAAACCACAGCCAGTTGATTTAAAATTTCAAGATGGTGAGAAGCAGGCAGTTTTAAAATGGAACACGCCAAGCGTTGGAAACCTGTGTATTTATTATTCTGATTCACCTTTTAAATATAACAAGAACGATGTCATATCAATAGACACATTTAAAGCGGAACGACTCAACGTAACAGGGAACTCTTGTACTATCAATAAAGATTTTAATAGTGAACGGTTCTTTATACCTGTAACCGTCCAGGGAAATATGGGAGTTGTAGGAAATACAATAAGTATTATTTCGCTTTCGACTCTCTCTGGTACATCTATAGAACGCGATGAAAATAAAATTGAGGTGAGATGGAAATGGGAAGGTACGTCTTCTATCAGGATTTGTTATTCTATTGATGATGGAAACGAACGTGTTACGGATGTTTTTAAGGAAAAGACAAACTCACCCCTTTATATAGTTCAAGTACCTGCGGCAGCAAAATCTGTAGCAGTAAAAATCATGCCTCTAGTAAGAACTTCCAGTAAAGAACTATTAGGGAAGGCCATAGAGAAAGTTTTTAGCATGAAAGCCTCTAAGGTTTCATTTGAGAATGTTATAAACAAGAAGAAGCTTGGATTCCTGAGCACCGATGAGTATGTTATAAGTTTCATTTCTGACACTCATTTACCATGCGATCTTCATTTGTTGGTTCAAGAACAATTTCCCCCAATCGACCTTGTACATTACACTCCCGTTGTAGTGATTAAGAAAGCAAATGTTAAACCAAATGTTCTGCATGAAGTATCTTTTACATTTAAACGCCGAATGAAAGGACAAAGTGTTCATTTCAGATTAATTGCTGCAGATAGGAAACTTTCTAAGCAAATCATTGTAACTCCAGAAACAAGACAGATAAAATAATATTTATAAAAATGAGTAAAGTTGTTTGTCCATATTGCTTTGAACAATTTGAAAGGAATGATGTAGAGTTCCGTTGCAATAATATAAGCCGTTGCAAGCATGAAGATGACCCCATCTTGCACAAATTCTGGGGTACACCTCAGATTACAGGTATTCCCATTAAACCATCCGGAGGATTTCTTGGATTAAAGTTTGGTTTGCCAGAATCTGCAAAATGCCCTGAATGCGGAGAAAAATCATTTCTAATGATATGCCCGGAATGTCACAATCGTATTCCAAAAGAAATGGTGAAGAAAAAGGGATATATTATTTCTATCATTGGTGCACGTAGCAGTGGAAAGACCAACTATATCACTACATTAATAAATGAGTTGTTCCGTCACGGACGTTACTTGGGAAATATTGGAACATCAGCCGCTAATGTTACAGATGACCCACGAAACAATACCCAACAGCGATATGAACGAGATTTTTTTGATGTTCTCTATCGCCAAGGTAAATGTCCCCCTCAGACGGACATTAATGATCCCAAGAGTCGAATACCGCTGATATATGAGCTGAGTCAAGAAAAAGGCCAGTCAATATATCTTGTATTTTATGATACAGCTGGTGAAAATTTTGCCAATCTAAGAAATATTGCAGGTAATGTAAAGTTCCTTGATGAGTCTGATGCTGTTATCTTTCTCCTTGACACGTTTGCCGTTCCCTACGTTCACGACAAACTTGGAATAAAAGACCCAATAGAATTGAGGTATAACACCATTGTTGACAATCTCCTCACTCATTTCAGAGAAGGCGATCCCAAACTTAAAGAAGCTCATTTTAAAAAACCAATGGCACTGGTGTTTAGTAAAATTGATGCAATTCTTAACAATGACGAGCTATTTGCAGACACTTCTATAGCTGGCATGTCAATGGAGAGCAATAGTTCTTTTCTCGGAGGAAGTGGTGTAACACTTTCTGAGTTTAGCAGCATTAGTGATAGTTTACAAGGAGCTTTGCTGGCGTGGGGTGAGACTAATTTTGTTTCAAACATTAATAACAATTACAAAAATGCAAAATACTTTGGTATATCTGCATTGGGAGGACAACCAGATAAGGCAAATAAGATACAGAAGGTCAGACCATATCGTGTTCTTGACCCGCTTGTGTGGATTCTCAATGAATTCAAGTATTCCTTGCCAATTAACAAATAAAGATAGGAGATAGTTATATGAATAAGATTCGTTATGAGCAAATTATTTGTGCTTCCTCACAGAAGTCAATAACGACAGGTTCGCCAGGTTTTGGTGTACGTTCTAAAAGTGCGGGTATTTCAGATATTGAGGCTGATGAGCTTTTTATAAAGTCTGGGATAAACTATCGTCTTCCAATAGACATGATGGCTACAGAAGAAACAATTATGTCTAATCCTAACGTTGAGGAAGACTTCCCTAGTCTATATACATATAAGTCTGTACAACTAAATAATGGTGAAAAGAGATATATTATAGCGAAAACCTTATACATAGGATTGGATTATGGGTATTTTGCGAATTTAGAGGGGGCTAGAAGGGCTGGTTCAAATTATATTGCTCATATTCTGGTATTTAAAGAATGTCCGAGTGTTTCGGTAATATCATTTGCAATTGAGAACAATCTTTTTTTGCCTCACAATACGATTTGTACACCGGACAACGAGGAATTGTGCTCGTATCTCGTGGGTGAACCGACACCTCTTAGTGATGGTGAAATTAACTTTGAAAAAGGAGCATGTATCCAAGAAATTGATACGGCATATGGATGGTTTGTTATCTCCTTATTGCAGTATTTCAAGAATAGCAAAGATTCGTCACCCAATATCAGAAGAAACATTATATTCAAGGTTAATCATCAAAAGATTGTAGACTTACTAATTTCTTTAGGAACTCTTCCAGAAGAGTTGACAAAGAATTTGTATTTTCAAGCAAACACTCGCCTTCTTTCTAGTGTTCCAGATGGTCTAAACATGCTTCTTCTTAACGAAAAGGAAGAAAATCCCACAGATGATGACTATCACATAACGATTGATCTTTTAGGTAATGAAGTTAAAACTTATAATGTTGAAGAAAACTATCTTTTTGATAAAATTTTAAAATGTTGTCAAGAGAATGACGCAGATACACTTTCAAAAATTATACAGTTATTCTTGAGATTGCGATTTGATTCTGAAATAGACTATCCCTTTGTCTATAAATTAATGATTCTGGCATCTACACCGAAAGAATTGACTATTGATCAAATTACACCAGAAACTCTTGAGAAAATATTATCATACCCGTTAGGCTCAAAAGACGAAAGTGTTGTGTGGACGAAAGTGAATAATACAATTAACGACGTATTCGCAGTTGGTCATAAAGCTAGTGAGGTAAAAACAGCTCTTGAAAACGTTTCATATTTAAAAATCAAATCCCCTCAACGTCTTTCACTTAGGTCAGAAAGCTGCAATTTCGTAATTGATTTACTTTTCAATCGATGTGAAAGATTTGTAGGAATATTAGAGAATAGTTCGGAGAGGCTTGACGGAGCTATTTATATGATTGATAATGCTGATAAATTTATCCCAGATCCGATCTCATTTTATAATGCTCTAGAAACTTCTACAATACCTGAACAATGGGAAAAATTTCTAAAATTGTACTATAAAGATGACATAAGGAAGAATATGGGAATTATAATCGGAAAGATTATGAATTCAAATGTTTCAAGTAAGGAGTCTCTTATGAGCAAACTTTTCCCTGTTGATGATTATATTTCAGATTGGATAGATTTGATAAATGGAAATCATAGTGTTGTCGATGTGTTTGGTGGACACATTATGGAATACTTCACACAACAAGTAAGCTCTCGAACCAACGAAGGGATTAAACGCTTTCTGACAATAAACAAATCTGTTCGTGATTCAATGGATAACAATATAATTGCGACTGCATATTTGAACTCCATTGAACATAATCAAAAAGAATTAGATGAAGGTTTATTAGTTGAGACCAGAGACTCCTTGAATATAGATACTCAAACGAAGGAAAGATTTAGTTTGTTGGTGTCCATACTTAACGAAGCTCAGCTTTCATATGTTGACACTAAGATTGTTAATCTAGCATGCAAAATCTCTAAAAACAAAGAGTACCTATTTGGATTATTCGAAATTTGGATGAAATCTATACCTTCTGCAAAAGACACAGCTAATTTTGCTGAGTCTCTTTGCGTAGATGCCAAGGATGCATGTCGTATTTTCGAATCAATTTGGAAAAATCTACCAGAAAAGAAACGGGGTAATTTCATTCTTCAGGTAACCGATGAAATGAGTTGGCGGAGATACAGTTTGGATAGGGTCACAGACCTTCTTCACGATAAAGAACTTAGAAATGTACTTGTGCAAGAGAACACTTTCTTCAAAAAAATTGTTCGCAAAGGAACATCTACGATATTTGGTTTATTCACAGGCTCAAAAAAATAAATATGAAAAGAACTTCCCTTTATCTTATATTATTGGCGATAAGTGCCAGTTTTGTAATTTCTTGCGATCAGAGGTCAAAAGGAAAATATACATTACCTTATACGTTCACGAATACATGTTATTCTGTTCCAGATAATGTCAATAAGGTTGAGGAATATGAATACGATAAGCGAGGTAAACTTCTTCGTTCAAGTGTTTTTGACTTCAATGAGCAAGGTAACTTAACTGCAATCAATTTTGACCAAAAGGAAATGGGATATTCTGTTTCTTACAATTATACATATGTAGGTGAAAGATTGGTAAAGATAGAGTCTCCTAGTAAGAAAACCGAACTTGTTTATAACGACAAAAACCAGCTACAAACAGTAAAGTTCAGTATTGATAATGAAGGAGAAATAACTCCAGAATACGATGAGTCGTATGAATACTTTGATGACGGAAAGCTAAAAATGCACTCGATTAGTTTCTATGAGAGTGATGGGGAATCAACAGAATACGCTTATCATCCTAATGGAAAATTGGCATCAAGTGTTAAGAGAGGACTGCAATTTGCTGAAGAGGATGAATACGATTCTATTACGGGACGTGTAAATATACATAGAGAATACGAGGGAGATCCTTTAAAATTAAAAAACACCTATTATTATTCTTATACTAATGATGACAATGGAAATTGGATAAAGGCAGAAAAAAAGAATAAACGTGGTAAACTTGTTGCAAAATTAGAGAGGAATTATACCATAAGGGAAGTTCCTGAAATTCAAAAGAACGAAGAAAGCAATAATAATATTGCAGAATTTTCTGCTTTGCTACCTGGAGGAAATTTTATTTCTGATTTTATTAATGATGCAGAGTATCGTATAATAGAGAATAATGCAAATAATAATACACCAACAGGAATTTTGTTTATTGTATTGTTAGTCCTAACTCTGCTATTCGCATGGTTTTATCTTCATAAGGCAAATAAGAAACGTGATCTTTTCAAGAACTTTAGTGGAAAAACCACATCAGATGGAATGAAGAGAATGTGGATGTTTAATAAAGAACCATACATGAAGGTTGCTATTTCCATAGTCTTGGTTTTACTTGCGTTTATTTCAGCTATATTGGCCGTAATGGCTTTTGGTGGAGTCACTTATGCTATTTTATTTGTTATTAAATGGATTCTGCTTGCAGTGGTCTTTATTGGTTGGATCTGCTTAATTGGTGGAGTATTGGCTCTCATTTTTGCAAAACATCCTGCAGGTTGTTTGCCAACGATTATTGGTTGGGTGATAGTCTCTTTTCAGGATCCTATAACAAAATTCGGTGAGTCAATTGTGAATTGGGGATTTGGTTTTATGAATGATCTCAATATCTTCTCTTGGGGATTAGGACTGTTCGTGAAATTCTGGGATGTGATTTTGGCAACATTCTTAACACCAATGGCAATATTCTCAGCATTTGCACTTTTGATTATACTAATCGTATTCTTGTTGATGGGATTAGAGTTCTCAGTAATGAAGGCATATAGTGTAAGACGCCCATGTCCTTCATGTGGAAGTACTCATACACCAGAATATTGGGTGGATGAACATCATAAACATCCTGTACCATTGCACCCTGGTGTGTATGGAGTGTTCACACAAAGAAATCCTCAAACAGGAAAGAAATTACCGACAATGCTTTTCAACGGTAAAGGTAAGTTGCTTCGCAAATGCTCCAGTTGTGGTATTTTTATGAAAGCTGATGCAGAAAAGACTTTTGGAACAGAGAAACATATAGGTATTGTCGGACATCGTTCTTCTGGCAAATCTTATCTTTTGTATACGGCATTGGGAGAGTTGAAGAAGCAATTTGGTGACAGAGTTAGTCAAATGGATGCAGAGTATGATACAAACATTGATGCCAACTATAAGCGAATCTCTATTGGAGGTAACATACAGACAGACCTTAAAGACTCTTATAAGGCTGTTCAATTGATATTAAATCGTAAGATGAATCCTGTGCCCTATCATTTATTCTTCTATGACGTTGCCGGAGAAAAATTCAATCAGGCATCAACTGCTAGTAAAACCGCAATGGATTTTTATAGAAATGTTCAGTTGATAATGTTTGTTATTGATCCCGCTATGGTGGATTATTCATTCAATCCACCAAGCGACAATATCGAAAAATGGTTAGCCAAACACTCGTCTCCAGAACGTTTTTCCGCGGATGGAATATTTTCCACACTTAAAAATATTTTAGAATCAGTTGGAAGAAAAACCAAGAATATTGATTTTATGTTTGTGTGCGTTAAAGCAGATACTGGTTATTTAGAAGCATGCAACTATCCCATTTCTGGAGAGGATTTGGGTATAGAACAGTTTATGAGGGAGGAACTGGGGTTAAGTAATCTTGTAGATGCTGCAAAAGGTTCATTCCGTAGTGTAAAGTTTGATATATCAAGCGTAAAGCCTGAGTTCAGGGGTAGACTTACATCTCTATTTATCAATACTCTTAAACATCTTGGCGTTTCATAAACATAATATAATATGGCTCAATTATTCGCAATATTCTTTCAAGTAATCGTCAGCGTAGTGTCAGGAATATTCTCTTTGGCATCTAAACTTGTAAGTGCTGTGTTCTCACTTGTTGCTACTGGTACGAAAAAATATAGTGAAAAGCAAAGCATTAAAACATTACAAGACATTGTTAACAAGATTGAGATTGCAAGGAGTTCTAATAATCACATTAAGTCCCTGGCAGAACAGGTTAAATCAAGTATGCCTAAAGAAGCGAAGGAGTTTAACACGATCGTACAGATGGTCAGTTATTGTAATGATACTGAACGTAATCTTAAAAATTACAGGGATAACATTGATAGGGACATGTCTTCGGCAACAACGGATGACTTAAATTTCATCATATCCAAACACCAAACTGCGCTTCAGTTTGTATGTTCTATTAATTATCCAATATCTGAGACTGAACTGAAAATGTTCTTGAAAAACTATCAAGGTGCTTCATATTTTATTGAAACAATGCTAAACTTTGCAAAAGTCGGGCAAGTATCTAAAATTTCTGAAGGAATGTGGTCATATGAAACACCCCAAGCTTCGTACCATCTGGAGTTACATGAATCTACTGGTGAAATTTCAATAACGGCAAAACCAAGAAACCCGATAACATTTCGTGATAATCCGAAGAGACCATGGCAATTTGTTAAACCAGCTCCCAATACATTGGCTTATTTTAATGAGAATAGACAATTGGAATTTAGTGCTAAAAGGCATTTGAGCGAAATTGATCATTATGATGTGAGTGAATTTTTTGACTATGTGCAGCATCTCGTTCGTAAACCAGAACTAAATCCTTATTCTGCAAAGAAAGAGCTAAGCATGATGGAAGCTGAGGAATTAGAAGAAAATGTAGTAACAGAAATCAAAGGAATGCAACAAACAGCTCCACCTCCTGTCGACTATATGCCTGATAGTGAAAAGATGCATGGAGGGAAACAACGTTGGGCACAACTTGAAGATTTAAAAAGGGCAGGCATGTTGCAGACAGAAGGATTTATAATTGGTAAGTTGGGGTATGGATCGTACATTTATACAGGACGATATGATAGTCATATTTTAACAATCGCCTCTGTAGGAAGTGGTAAAGGTGTTGGCGTAGTTATTCCAAACTTGTTGCGTCACAAAGGGTCAGCTGTCGTACTTGACCCTAAGGGTGAAAATTTTATTATAACAGCTAAGAAAAGGATGTCACTAGGCAATAAGGTGTTCTACTATGACCCTTGGGAGGTTATTGATAGCTATAATAAAATGAACCATGGTTCCGTTGTTCATGGCGCAATAAAAGCAACTATAAATCCATTAGATTTTATTTTGCCTGACAGTCCCGATATTGAAGACAACGCTAGAATGTTAGCTTCAAGTTTGATTCTGCGTACAGATTCAAGCGGTGATTTCTTTTATAATGGAGCAGAAACATTATTAGCCAGATTGATTGTCTATGTGTGTACAACGATGCCATTAGGCGACTCAGACCGCAACATGCTTACTGTTCGTTATTTGGTTACATTACAAGGTCATGATTTGATGGTTAGACTTGTGAAGGAATATTCTTTATTAAAATCATCAGGTAAAAGACTTCATCCTATGGTGATTGATTTGATGAATTGGTTAGATGATAATTTGAAAAGTAAGGCAAGATCTTTTGCTGACATTTTTTCTTTTGCACAGCAAGCAACGGAGTTTTTATCAAATGCAAGAGTTAGTAAAGCCTTTGAAACATCGAATATAAATATATTAGAATTGAAAACAATCCCTACGTCATTGTATCTTATCTTGGATATGGATAAGTTACTTTTTGTCAGTGACAACTACAAACCATTGGTTCGTTTAATTATCACGACTTGTATGATGGGAGCTTCCGTTAGAACTGTTGCAAAGGAAAAACTTCTTTTTATGTTAGACGAGATAGCCCAACTTGGAAATCTTCAGTATTTGCCAAACCTATTAAGTATATATCGCTCCAAAGGAGTGGTTGTATGGACTATTTGGCAGAATTTGGCCCAGATTCAAGCCAATTACGAAAAAGAGTGGCAGACTATCATTGGTAATTGCGACGTTCAACAATATTTTGGAGTGAACGATGAGGAAACGGCAAAGAGAGTAAGCGAAGCTGCTGGTAACACAACAATATATAAAGAAGCATATAATACAGGTACAACCTATACTAATAGCGAGTCTTATAGTGATAGTCAGAGCCGTTCATCAAGTAGAGGCACAAGTGAACAGAAGTCTTCTAATACTGGTCATTCGTATCAAGGATTCAATTTTACACATTCAAGTGGATCTGGAACATCTTCTGGAACATCCGAAAACTACACAGATAGCTATTCTTTCTCTCGAAGTATACAAGTGGGCGTGTCTCAGACTAGCGGACAAACTCTAACTAAAGAGGCAGTTCCTCTAATAACACCATTTGAAGTTACAACAGGAAATGCTTACAATGTTCAATTTGTATTCTATAAGAATAAGTGTCCTTATCCAATTCTTAGTGGTAAAATTAAATATTATCAGGATTTGGAATTTTATGGTGAGTTCAGCAAAAATATAACGATTTTAAAGTAAATGTATGAGTAGAGTTTCGGAATTAGAAAATGAGAGGGATCAAAGACTGTCTCAAATGGAACACGAGTATCGTGGACGTCAGAATGATGTAGAAGCTCAGAAAGAAGAAGTTAAGAGCCAAGCACAAGAAAAGCAATCTCGCGGTGAAGATGCTTCTGCTGAAGTGCAGAAATATCACGATTACGAAAAAGTTCAAGATCGAAATTTTGATAATTATGCAGAAGCAAGAGAAAAGGTCTGGGGAGATTATCAAGGCAAAATTAATGAAGCCGAACAACAAGAAGAGAATGATAACGATTATGGCTATTGATAAATTATGGAATGCCTAATATGTCATAATGAAATAAAAGGGAAGTATTACTTGGACTTCTGGAAAAATGCCGTCTGCGCAGAGCATTATGAACGAAGAGAGACTGTTTTTTGTTCATCGTGCTCTTCAATCATGGCTAAGGACAGAAGAAACCTTTTGGCAGATGGTCGGTGGTTATGCCCTATTTGTCAAGCACAGGTTGTAAGCCAGCCAGATCAAGTATCTAAAATAAAAAAAATAGTTCTAAATCGGCTTATTGATGAAGGTGTTTGTTTCCAAGATAAAAAATTAGAATCAACACCTATAGAGATTGTGGATATTAATCGTTTGGCACAGCTGAGGAATCAGCCTCCATCAATTACACAAAAGGGACTGACAATAACCCGTTCGGTATCTACTTTAGGTGGTATGCTATTGGGCAATTCACCAAAAATGTCTCATCATATTTACATTTTGGAAAACCTTATTAAAATAGAATTTGTAGGAACATTAGCTCACGAATTGATGCATGTATGGCAAAATGAAAATCAAATTAAATTATCATCACCTCTATGCGAAGGGCTGTGTAATTTAGGGTCTTGGTTGGCATTCAGCACTATAAAGTCGAGTAAGACTCCCTATTTCCTAAAAACAATTAAAGAAAATCCAGATCCTGTATATGGTGATGGATTTCGTTATGTGTATTCAAAATACGAGACAGAGGGATGGGAAGGTGTACTACAATTGGCACGCTCTGGCAAATTGTAAACAAAGTATATTACCCCCATGAAGAAATACTTTTATGAGTTCAATTGAAAAATATAATCAAGAACATCAATACGTCGCGTGGCTGTATATGACTTCAGCACTCATCCTTATTGTGGGTGGAGGTATATACTTATTGATGCGCGACAAGTCTCTGGTCATGTTTAGATGGATAGAAAGTATCGGGCTTTTCAATATTTTGGATTCGATACGAAACAGTTTTTCAACGACGTTTTGTCCCAGTTGGGTTAAGTACAGTTTGCCAGGTGGCTTATGGCTATCGTCCTACATGGTTATAATGTATATAGTTTGGAAACAACAAGAACGCATATTGAGGATGGTTTGGGTACTGTTACTTCCCATTCTTGCAATACTATCCGAAGTCTCTCAGATTTACGGGATTATTCCTGGTACATTTGATTCTGTTGATATGATTTTTTATATTATCCCCGTTTTGTTATATTTATCGTATGAAATCAAACACTAATTTTTATCGTCTCATTTTATCGGCAACGATATTATTCACGTATGCAGTTTTGGCTGGTGGTTCCTGGACTACAGAAAAGTTGTTCCACTATTTTCTGATTATAGCAGGAATAATATTTGTAGGGTATGTTATAGTAACTGTAATATTGGCTCTATTTGCAAACTCTATTGATAAGCAGGTTGCAAAATACGAGAATGTTCATCAGATTGGTGAGCATATTACCAAAATTGAAGGTAATACTCTAAAAATATACGCCAATAACGAAAATCATAGCATTACTGTTTGTTCTTTTGGACCCAGAAAATATACAGAAAAGGTATTTGAGAATTTTGATATTGCTCATTACTATTTTACGCCAACTGGTAATGTCTACATACTGGAAAGTGACAAGAAAAGACTGCTCTATGTTTCAGGAACTATCATGGGCGGTTTCTATAATTGTGAATTAGTTGCTATTTCAATGCTTTCGAACATCCAAACTTCTGAGGTGTCATTCAGGGGTGAAGGGGAAAGTGTATATTTAATAGCTCCGGCATATAAGCAAATGACTGCTTTATACAATACTAATCAGAAACTGATTTCAATTCCAGAAAAACCGAGCGACGTGATGCCTTTCAATATAAATGTAGGTGAGAAAGTGAAAGGTACGGACACATTAGTGTTTTTCTTCTTTGACTCTTCAAGACAAACCATTATATGTAGTTGCAATGACAATTGTAAGACTTTACTTACTTGCGATTATGACAAATTTGGGATAAAGTTTGAAGGGGTCAACCATTTTGGCTCTGGAGCAAACTATGACGTAGAACATCATATAACATCTGATAAGGTGTCGGAATTCCTTTTTAACGAGCCAAACTTTAAAAAGGAAACAGTTATAACTAAAAGGAGTTATAGTTATTACCAGAGTAGCGATGCGATGTTTGAATTGATGTATGATAATAAAGTTATGGCATCATATAGACTTTGTAATTATCATGACGAGTCAGGCTTTTCTGAGTTCAGTTGCAAGAAAATAAACAATGTGGTTTTTGATGTTCTCAAAATTATCGGTCCATTATACAAGAGAGTAGAGAATGTGAATGATAACCTCACATATAACTCTGGGGTACCTATATATACAGGCGTACAGATTATTAACATGCCCTTTACAAAAAAAGAATTAGCAAATCTTATAGAGGGCTTGAAAGAATAATGAACGAAGTTATACTCTTTATTTAAATAAATTATCCTGTCACAAAACAAAAAAGATGTAGTTATATGAATAATTTTCTATTAATTATCTGCGCTATAGTTGCCCTGATAGTGGTGGTGCGCATCCATGCAGTATGGAGTGAAAAGCGAGAAGCGCGTGCCTACGAAGCATACAAGCAGAAATTTGTCGCCCATCTTCGCAGTCTAGGGTTAAGTCCAGAAGGGCACTCCCCATCCAGTGGCATTGTCATGTTTCCTGATCTTCAGAAAGACGAAATAACCATCCTGTGCAATAACGGATGGACACCTGAAACTCGTGCTAAGGTGACAGGCTTCCATGCTGACGTATGCACTTTCTTCTACAATGACACCAGTTCCTATAAGGCTGTCGACTATCGGCAACGCAAACTATTGGAAGTAGTCAAACCACCACGTAAACAAATTATCCAACAAAAGATGTTCAATATCACCGACGCCTCACGCAATATTGAGCTTGAACGACAGTCATGCCCGCCAGCATTCAGTTCAAATTATTGTGCGGAAATTTATGTTGATGCCCTTTACGGTACCATCTGGTGTCGCCATCACCACAAGAGTCACGCAATCAACGATTGGCGGTTACGATGGTCTGGCAACTGTGCCGAGCGTGGCATTGCATACAGTCATGACACTCCTAATATTGTCTGTTTGGATTTAGGTATAGATGATGGTAACAATAAGAAAATTAGTAAGCCTCACCGTTTCGTTTTTACTGATGACCAGGAGCGCCGTTATCGTTTGTTCACGATTGACAAGCAGAAATGCCGACTATTCGACTTCGATTACGATGAACTAATGAGCGTTAGTACGGTAAATACCGACGGCGAATCATACACCTATAGTACCAAAAGCCATTCTTCATCGTTCTCAGGCAACAGGACATCGGAACGTGTGAATTATCATACAGGCTATACTATTACAGCTCCTTGCGGTGTAGAGTTACACTTTAAAGATCAAAGCAGTATACGCCTTGAAATTGGCATTCCAGAGTTTAAGAGTGTATACGATAATCTACTAAAACTATTACAGAGCCGTACACCGCAATTGGAAACAAAATGAAATGTACAATTATGAAATCTCTGAAATCATGAATCGCTGTGCGACAGTCAAGTGACAACGGCTACAGAACGGCAGTAGTTTTACCATAGCTTTTGCCTCTATTTCTTGTATGTATCGATTGCCAAATAAAGTATTGTCGTTAATTCTACTGTCGTAAATGACTTGACTCAGCAACAATTCCTTGCCAGCAATCAAGTAGATGGTCAAGTTTTCCTTGCCCTTATATTCTTCAGTCTCATAGTTGTGATAGTAGCGCGTAGTCTCCACTCGGCGCTCGTTGGTCAATAACTCATAAAGTTCGCCAGTCTGCTTGGTGTCTTGTCCAAGATAGTCGCTGCGCTTCTCCCTTTTGAACTTACTATCGGCTCCGAACGACACAGCAATTTCGCTATATTTTATGGGCCTATACGTTAATGGCGATTCGCTGTTAGCAACGTATAGCATCTGTAGCTTGTCATAGAACAGCATCTGTATGAATGGTTTGTTACCGTTATCCGTTGCCTTTGCATACTCTAATTTGTCAGTTCTTATTTGTAGAATATCATCTGGTATCCCAGGAAGAGATGTGATGCTTTCACATCCAGTCTTATTATCTACACAAACGACCTTCCCATCATCTCCTAACACGTAGGTCATACGCCATTCTTTTCTGTTGTCTACCATATTATGCCTTCTTAAAATATTGAGGTATTTATTTCTCGAGTGGCAAAGATACTGTTTTATTTTCTAACTAGCAAATAAAAAGGTGAAAATCCCCCAAAATAAATAGATTAATTACCGCAAATACAATAAGTAACACCTGAAACAACTCGCTAGCCCCCGATTTGTATTTTATGGCTACACATTTTTTTGCAACTAGGTGCATTGAAATCTTGTCTTCGGTCATGCAAATAAAAGAACAACTTGGAGAATATTTATGTTTTTCATTTTTTAACAGAAAAAATAACACAAACCAGATGTTCAAGAAACCAATATAGAAACGGAGTTGGAGAGATAGAGATGAGTCATCTCTCCAACTTCTCAAATATTGCATTACTTCTTGTTAAGCAGATGGCAAAGGTTTTCATCATTGGCAATACGCTCCAGTTCATCAGCCACAATGTGTTTTACGTCATTTTTGATGCGGATATAGTTCTCTTTCACCATCTGGTCCATATTGTCATTGCCGTTTTCATCGGTGAAGTCTGTGATAATGGGGATTGGTCTGTATGCTTTGGTCTCTTTGGAAACTTTCTCTGTATCGACAACTATTTCTGCATGGAATATCTTTTGGTCGATGCGCTCGTCGTAGTTATCTGAGATGGCACCGACAAACATACCTTGTGTTAGACCTGAGATTTTACTGGCAGGAATCAGACTGTCCATCTGGGTATTGATGGAGGTGGATGTATCTTGGCGATTGATTGTCATGGACTGGCGTTTTTGGAGGACTTTGCCGAAACGCTCACTCAGAGTCTTGGCTGTTTCACCTACGACCTGACCACTGAAGATGTTGCCTACGGTATTCTGTACCACCTTTGCCTCTTTGTCACCATAGTCACGGACTAACTGGCTGAAATCCTGAAAGCCGAGACATACTGCAACCTTGTTGCTTCGGGCGGTGGCAATAAGGTTGTCGAGACCCTTGAAATAGATGGTAGGCAACTCGTCAATGATGACCGATGATTTGAGCATACCCTTCTTATTGATAAGTTTTACGATACGGCTGTTATACAGGCCGAGGGCTGCGCCGTAGATATTCTGACGGTCCGGGTTATTACCAACACACAGGATTTTTGGCTCGTTGGGGTTGTTGATGTCAAGTGTAAACTCACTGGCAGACATGACCCAATACAGTTGCGGGGAAATCATTCGGGACAAAGGAATCTTGGCAGATGCTATCTGCCCTTGTAACTGATCTGCAGCACCACCCTGCCATGCGTCGATGAACGGTGACATATAATTTTCCAGTTCTGGATAACTGGAAAGAATCGGAAATATATCCTCGTATTTCTGATTCAATAGTTCAACGGCATGGGGGAAGGTACAATACTTACCATCATCATAGAGACGCAGGAACCAGATAATGGCGGCAAACAGGATGATTGGTGACTCCACGAAAAAGTCTCCCTGCTTCTGCACCCACGTCTTGTTAAGGTTGAGCATGATAGTATAGGCAGACTCGTAGGCATCTGATATATCTGTCATGAAATCTGGGTGAATGGGATTGCAGCGGTGACTCCTGCGTGGGTCGTCGAAGTTAATCACATAGAACTTCGGCTTCACCTTATAACTATCCATGTGATTCATCAGATGGTTGTAGGCTATCATCGACAAATCCGGGTACTTGTAATCGTAACAGTAGAGTGAATAGCCCTTTTCTATCTGCTGCTTGATGAAGTTGTTGACGATAGCATACGACTTACCACTACCTGGAGTACCGAGTACAATAGTGGCACGGAAAGGATTGACCACGTTAATCCAGCCCTTGTGCCACTTCTTTTTGTAGTAGAAGCGTGTCGGCAGATTGACGGAATACTCGTTCTCCATCAGACGTGTTTCCTGCATAAATGATTCATTCTCGTTGTTGAAAACATCATCCATGAGGTTGTTTTGAAGCAGACGGCTCATCCACAGGCCACCCATCAGCAGACCGATATAGCCGAGGGTCAGCGTTAGGACATACAGGGCTGTGCAGAACTCAAAGGGGAATGGCAGGTTGAGAAGCCACCAGTTAAGGAAAAACAGGATGAAGCCAATAGCCAGTGCAATGCTAATGTGCTTCCAAGTAATCTTTTCCTCCTTCACGCCTTTCGTACCCATACACGACAGGGCAAGCAGAAGAACGGAGAACAGTTTGGTGTAGAGTGTGGAATGAAACAGTCCTGCGGTGCGGTTGAAGTTCATCATAATGCGGTCAACCACACCGATATTCAAGTGCCACTCCACGATACTGGCATAGCAGTACCAATAGACATTCATCACTACGAGAATAATACTCACGGCACGGAGAAAATCCATGATTTTTGCCAGTGCCCTCAAATCATCTTCTTGTTGCATAATACATTTGAATTAAATTGTTGATACTATTGTTGTCTGGTTAAAGTCTTGGGCTACGACGCTTTTTCTTCTTGCGCTGTAACCTGCGACGGAATGCCTCTTCCTCCGCATCAATGACAGGATTGTCAGTATTAAGGATGTCAAGGGCATCAAGGAATGATGCAAAACCGCCTCTGCTTTCGTAATGTTCCTGCTCATCGTGATAGGAGGATTGCTGCTGTCCTTCCGTCGATGTGCTGCCAGAATTTGGTTGTTCTTCCTGTTCTTCTTTCTCCTTGAAAGGAATCTGTTCCTCTGGCGGCGTATTGAAGTGCTGTTCAAGCGCATTGGCAGAAAAAGCCTTGCCCATTCGGGAACCGTTGAGAACACAATGGGTACGGTGGTCGATGAATGTTGCACCGTAGATCCTGCCCTCGTCGGTATAACGGAAGACACTATCAATCCCCTTCTCTTTGAGCATCCTGACAAACTCGTCCTTATCGTAAGTCCGTTTAAGGGCATACTCTAAGACTTTCTTGGTCGGCTCAGTCAGATTCTTATCCTTGATGTTCTTTTTTGAGAATGCTGCCTTTTTCTGCAATGCCTCGTAGCCAACAGACTTGCCAAACAATGAGGACTTGAACGGATTACCAACCTTATTCCCATCGGCATCAATTACAGAATAGACCAGACCATTATAGTCCTCACCTCGGACATTGCCCCTAACTTCTTCGACAGTCAGATTATAGAGCGACAACAGCGCACGAAGTTCGCCGATGGTCTGAAACTGATAGTCATGGAATACAGTCTTGACCGTATTGCCTACTTGTTTCTTCACATCTCCATCTTGCGGATTGACAGGACGAAGAGGATTAACCGTCTGCCTTTCCTGCTTTTTGTCAGCGGGATGTAGTCCGTATTCTCTTTCTATGTCACGGGTAATCCGTTTGCTCCTGGGATAGTTGAATGACTTATCGACACACTTTCCCTGCTCATTCACCCTGACTGAAACGATGTGGATATGGTGGCGG
>Ga0129307_1001758_pt1 | contig 20879 bp, 23 predicted proteins | sample P1105metagenome_FD_94437 | JGI IMG/M metagenome (GOLD analysis project Ga0129307, IMG submission 94437) | Capybara group fecal microbial communities from Wisconsin, USA - P1105 metagenome | ecosystem: Host-associated > Mammals > Digestive system > Large intestine > Fecal | place: USA: Wisconsin... | reverse complement strand
CTGCTGAGTCAGGCCCCCTGTGTTGTAATTGGTGAAGCATATTGGTCATGTCATTTCCAATATTGTGTAATTTTTTATCTTTATAAACGATTCCTGCGATTCCGCACAATTTTAGTCCTCCACATATAATAGTTATAGTCGGAATATGACTTCCGTATTATACTTTAATTATACAAGTATATAAATGTGTTGGAAAATGCCTTCCGATAGGTAAAAATTCTGAAAAAAAGCATTAAAAATAAAAAATAATTAAACAATGTTTAAAAAATCAATCAAAAAAAGTTAAAAAAATGAAGGAATTTAATTATTGTTAATTAATTAAATAATGAAAAAAATTCAACAAAAGCAATAATAAAAATAAAAAAATAAGAAATAATATTATTTCTTAATTGAAGCTATTGCACTTTGTGCACCTTGTTTTACAAAACCACTTTCATCATCAAGTAATTTTTCAAGTGCAGGAATAGCTTTTTCATCACCCAAGTTTCCAAGTGCCCAAGCAGCTGCTCCCCTTACTCTCCAATCTTCATCTTCTAAAGTTTCAATTAAAGGATCAACAGCAGGTTCACCCATACGGCTTAAAGCAGTAGAAGCTTCTCTTCTTACCAGTTTATTGTTATCTTTTAAAGTTGCGATTAAAGCAGGGATTGCTTTTGGGTCATTAATTGCACCAAGTAAAGTTGCAGCATGCAATCTGATATTTTTCTTTCTGCTGGATAATGCATCAATTAATGGATCTAATGACTCTTCTTTTCTTAACTCCAATTCTCCAATGACATCTTCAACAACGAAGTCATCTTTATCATTCAATAATTCAATTAATTCATCAATACTTCTTTCCATTTTAAACCCTCACTAATTCAACAATGAAAACTAACCTTATATTTGTAATTACTTATTATTATAGTAATTGAGATATAAAAATATTTCGATAACATACGAACAAATTTTAATTTAACTTAAATAGAATAACATCAATATTATAAGTATACGAACAAAATTGTATTCAAGGTAAAACAATGTATAATATTGCAGTTATAAGCGGAGATGGGATAGGAAAGGAAGTCATGAATGCCTGCGAATATTTACTTGATAAACTGGATTTGGAATTTAGTTTTGAATATGGTGAGGCAGGATTTGAGTGTTTTAATAAAAATGGTACAACTTTACCTGATGAAACATTAAAATTAGCAAACAAAAGCGATGCAGTATTATTCGGAGCTTCAACATCCACTCCCGGCCAGCCAAGCCCAATCATCAATTTAAGAAAAGCATTGAACGTATATGCAAATATCAGACCAATTAAATCTTATAAAGGCGTGAATTGCTTAAGAGATGACATTGATTTTGTAATTGTAAGGGAAAACACCGAAGGACTTTATTCACAGGTTGAATATGGTGATGAAAACAAAATGATAGCCGAAAGAATCATCACGAAAAAAGCGTCTGAGAGAATCTCAAAAGCAGCCTTCAATTTATGCATTAAAAGAGGTCAGACAAAAGTCACATGCGTTCACAAAAGCAATGTCCTAAAAAAGACAGACAGTGTTTTTAAAGAAAGTTTCTATAATGTGGCAAAGCAGTACCCTCAAATAAAAACTGAAGATTATTACGTGGATGCAATGGCAATGTATCTTATCACACAGCCACAAACCTTCAATGTCATCGTATCTACCAACTTGTTTGGAGACATCCTATCCGATGAAAGTGCAGGGCTTGTAGGAGGATTAGGGCTTGCACCATCAGGAAATATTGGAGATCACAACGGATTGTTTGAACCCGTGCATGGGTCTGCACCAGACATTGCAGGAAAACATATAGCAAATCCATGTTCAATGATACTTTCCGCTTCAATGATGCTTGATTATTTGGGCGAATGGGAAACTGCAAATGACATCAAAAATGCAGTGGAAAAAGTAATTGCAGAATGCAAAATAAAAACCCCCGATTTAGGGGGAGATGCAAGCACCATTGACATTACAAAAGCCATTGTTAAGGAGTTAATCTAATGTTAAACATTACCACTTTTTTAGATGCGAACTCAAAAAGATTAGACAAAAACGTTTTATACAACCCCAAAAATGGAGAAAAATACACCTCCGGAGAAATCTTATCTATTGTTTCTGAAATTGGACGTGAATTGAAAAATTTAAGAGTGAATAAAGGAGATAGAGTATTAATTTACTTGAACAACTCAGAAGAATATTTATTTTCTCTTTTCGCAATATGGAGAATAGGGGCAATAGCCATTCCGACAAACAGGGTCTTTACAGCTGCGGAACTTGAATACATTGTAGATGACTCACAGGCAAAATTAATGATTACTGATATTGAAGCTAAAGGCATTATTGACATTGATACTTACATTCCACAAAAAATAATTGATTTCAAGGATAGCGAAGTTTTGGAAGCTGAAGCAACAGAATGGGATGACTTATGCCAATTGCAATATACCTCAGGAACAACCGGAAAACCTAAAGGTGCAATGCTTACACATGGAAACTACTTTACTGCAATCCACAATGAATGTGATGTTTTAACCTTAAAACAAGACGACGTGTTCCTGGGAATTTATCCTATGGCGCATGTAGGCTTATCCTGGGCAATTTCGGCCCTAAGGGCTGCAGCTTATTACATCATGATGGAACAGTTCAACTTGGATGAATATTTGGAGTTATGTGAAAAGGAAAAAGTTACTGTTTTAAGCGGAATGCCTCCAGTTATACATTCACTAACAACCATGGATGCGCGAAAACACCTTAAAACAGTTCGGGAAATAATTTCAGGTGGAGGACCACTGCATAAAAAGATATGGAAAGATTTCCATCAAACCTACCAGATTCCAATCATAAACGCATATGGATTATCAGAGTCTATTGTAATCGGGCCCGGAACCGTCATCAGACCGGAAGATTACTGGGAAGCAGACAGATTTGAAAGTGTAGGCCATCCTGTTTGTTTTTCAGAAGTTAAAATAGTGGATGAAATGGACTCCTCACTAACATTGCCGAAATATGAACAGGGTGAGATTGCACTTAGAGGCCCTGCAATTGCAAAAGGATATTGGGGAAATGAAGAGAAAACAAAAGCATCATTTTTAGATGACGGCTGGTTTTTAACAGGAGACATCGGATACCTTGATGAAGATAATCGGTTATTTATTACAGATCGTAAAAAAGACATGATTGTAATGAGCGGATGGAAAATCTACCCGACCGAAGTAGAGGAAGTCCTAATAAAATATCCTGCAGTCAAGGAGATAGCTATTTTCAGTATAAATGACTGTCACAGAGGAGAAATCCCTGTTGCGGCAGTCGTATGGGAAAATGAGTCTGATGATGAAGGATTAATAGAATATGCACGTGAAAACTTATCCAGATATAAAGTTCCAAGAAAAATATTTGCACTCGACGAACTTCCAAGAGTAAACGGTTGGAAATTGCTTAGAAGAGAACTTAGAAAAATGTTTAAAAATTAAAAAAAAGAATAAAACTATGATTATTTAGAAATCATAGTTCCAATACCATCAGTGGTAAATATTTCTAAAAGCAAAGAGTGTTTTTTACGCCCGTCGATAATGTGGCATGATTGAACACCATTTTCAATGGCATTAACACAGGTTTCAATTTTTGGAATCATTCCGCCTGAAATGATGCCTTCTTCAATTAAACCTGGAACCTCATCGACATTAATTTTTTGAATTAAAGAATCAGGATCATTTGGGTCCCTTAAAACACCCGGAACATCAGTTAGAATTATTAACTTTTCTGCACCTACAGCGCTTGCAACCTCACCCGCTGCAGTGTCTGCATTTAAATTCAAGCTGGTTCCGTCTTTTGCAATACCCACTGGAGATATTACAGGAATATAATCGTTATCTATGAACATGTCAAGCAAATCTGTGTTTATACAATCAACTTCACCGACAAGACCCAAATCAACAATCTCCTCATCGATTTTGCTTGCCTGCTTTTTATGGGCAAAAATTAAACTTGAATCCTTTCCTGATAAACTTATTGCTTCACCATCATGCTTGATTAACTCAGAAACTATCTCGGTTGAGATTTTACCGACCAGCACCATTTCAATAATTTCCATGGTCTCCTCATCAGTTACACGAAGTCCCTTAATAAATTTAGGTTCTTTTCCTAATTTATCCATTGATCTTGAAATTTCAGGACCTCCACCATGAACAATAAGAGGTTTCATTCCCACATATTTTAGTAAAACAGTATCGCGAGCCGTAGATGACTTTGCTTCATCATCCACCATTGCATGTCCACCATATTTAATTAAAATTTTTTTATCATGAAACTTTTTGATATAAGGCAAAGCTTCAATTAAAACATCTATATCTTTCATTTAATCACTACAATTAATATTTTATTTAATGGTTTATAAAATTAAGTATATGGATGAAGTTAAAAAATATCTTCTTGGACTTGGTGCAAGCAAGGTCGGCTATGCAAATGTTGATGGACTGGCTAGTGATTTAGTTGATCTGCCAAATGGAATAAGCTTGGTTATGAAATTACCCAAAAAGGCCATGCATCTAGTTGAAGATGAAGATTATGAAGCATATTGGAAGTGCTTTCATGCGAAAGTCGCCGAATTAAGTAAAATTGCCATTAAAGGCGAGGAATACATTAAACGCCTTGGATATGATGCCTTTGCATTGACCATGACAAGAAATGAATGTGACATGAAAAAGCTATTAAGCATATTGCCTTATAAAACAATAGCCACCAAATCAGGTCTTGGCTGGATTGGACGCTCTGCACTGTTTGTAACTCCAGAATACGGCTCAGCAGTTGTTTTAGGTGCAATATTAACTGATATGCCTATGGATTTTGGAGAACCCATTACCGATTCAGAGTGTGAGGAATGCACTAATTGTCAGGAAGCATGCCCAGTTAATGCAATTAACCCTCAAAAATGGAATGATAGATTAAATAGAGAAGACATTATTGATATTGATGCCTGCTTTGAATATATAATGGACCAATACAAGGCAGGGCTTGGCTGCACAAAGTGCATGAGCGAATGCAAGCTCACACAAGAGTACTTAAAAAATGAAAATGAGCAATAAAATATGAATTGTATCCTGAGGATTTTAAAAAAAAGTAAGTTAGGAGTTAAATGCAACTCCTACAAACCCATTTTGAATTTAAACCTGTATTCCTGATTTACAATTTCCATTCCGATGAATGAACCTTTTAAGATATCAGCAACTTTTTGCAAATCTTCTGCAGTTATTGCCTTACCATTTCCCAATGGGGAGAAAAAGGTAATCTCATCATCAGTAATCAGGTAGTTTAGAAGTTTTGTGTTTTCTTTTTGGTATTTTTCGACGATTGCCAAAATTTCTTCTTCAATAGCTTTATCTAGATTTACCATATTATCACCTTTAACTATAATTATTCAAAGGACTATTTAAACTTTTAGTGAAAAAAAGGTTACCTGAAAATCTCATTTAATCAGATAGACCCCTGTTATGAAACTCCATATGACCAAAGTATAAACGGACAATCTCTCAAAAACAGGCATGTAGATGCTTTCCATGTTGAAAAACAATATCCAAAAAGCTATTAATCCAAAAATGCCTAACGTTAATGTGGCTTTTTGATATTTGCCAAAGTTATTCATAGATCTTGAAATTAAGACCAACAATACATTTCCGCCCAAAATTGCCATTACTGCCCCCAAGGTATGGTAACCGGAAGTCAATGGATTGCCGCCATGAATGAGACCAACAATAATGACACCGAAAGCGGTCACTAATGCCAAAACAGAACAAACGATTTTATTTTTAATAATGAAATCTCTAAATTTATAAAAATAACCAAAAATAAGGGTTAAACCAATTAAAATGAAAGCACTGTTCATTAACCAAAACAATGGGGAATTGGCATTGGGAATGCCCAATTCGGATATTGTATGGAAAAGATAAGTACTCATCAAAGAGGAATTGAAAAAAGTTGCAGAGATGGCTTCAGCTATAACATAATATAAACTACCAATTATCAGGACATATCCTGCAACTTTAGATTTCATTTTTTAGATTCCGAATTTTTTATCAAAATATTTCTCTTTCAAGTCAAAGTTAAGTTCTTCGATATCTGCACCGGCAATGGCCTTTTGCAATATTTTATAGCAAGTCTTTTTAGGCACAGTAATGCTCTTGATATTGCATATGTTCCAAATTCTATCAAATCTTTTCTTTAAACTGCCCATTTCTAGCTTTTCCAAGACATTTCTTAAATTAATAATATTGGCTTCGTTTATAACATCATAGGAAGCATAACTTTGAGCATCCAATACGATAGGGTTTAAACCCAATATATATCTTTGCAAATCATAATCCATGAATGAGTCATAATCCCCACCATATGCATAAACGTGCGCTTTTGCAGATAACGCATCGATGAATACCAGGAACTGATTGGCAACCAACGCTCTTGAAAGGATTTCATCACAGAAATTTAATGCAGTTTCCATCATGCCTGCGCTTGATCCTTTTACATAAGTTTCATAATCCTCAAATCTGAATGCAACAAGAGCAAACATATACAAGTCTATCCATTCGTTTTCTTTTAAAAACTCGAATGCTTTGTCAGTCAATTCCAGATTATCATATGATTTTTCCTTTTCAACAGCCACATTTAAATTTCTTGAATCTTTAGCTTCTTTCAATACCGGCAATACTCTTTCAACCAATTCATGTTTTTTTCCTGAAACTTTTAGGCCATTTTCCCTTAAAATGTCTTTAAGTTCGGAAACTACGTATTTTTTAGATATTGCCTCAGCAGTTACTTCTACATTTGCGCTAACGGTCACATCCCCTTCAAGATAACCTTCATCAACCAGATATTGAATGCAATCTTCAGCAGATGAAAAAGTTCCAAATTGACCTTCTTTTAAAATGTCTTCCAGTTCATAACCACTGTTTAAAAAATTCAAAACATTGAATACTTCTAATTTTTGTTCACTCACTTAAACACCCTTTATATTTCCCGGCAATGCATTGAAATTGCCGAATTTATAAGTAACCTTCCAATTACGAAAGGACATATTGAAAAAAATATCAAATAATAGCTATTCAAAACTGTAGCTACACATTAATATATCTCTTTTAGTTAATTTAATATTTTGCATATAATAATTGAATTCGATAGCATAATCTATTCTGCCCCTTTCAGAGATTCGACCATGTCCAATTTCTTGATTTTACTTGAAAACATTAGGTTTACAATAATTGACAATGAAAACGTTATCATGGCAGTTAACATAACATTTGTAAGAGTTAATGAAGGTACTATGCAAAATGAATCTCCTGAAGACTGCCACATTACTGTCAGAATATATAAACCTAACGGTATGCCCAATATAAATCCAATAACTGTGAAAAATAGATTTTGGGTTAACAACAATCTCCTCAAATCATTGCTTTTAAATCCAAGTACTTTAAGAGTTGAAATTTCCCTTTCAATTTCTGTAAAGGACAGCAATCCTAAATTATATAAAACTATGATTGCTAGAGTACAAGCAAAGAACATCAATACGTAGATTATTAGCCACATGGTCTGGGTTATCTCACTCCAACTAATTTCAATATCACTGAGATGATTGGTTTCTTTAAAGCCATCGTATGTTCCATCCACATGCTCTGAGGTAATCACACTTGTTGGTGTGTAATTTAAGCCCAACTCCTCTAGCTTATCTGAAGACATGATAAAACCTTGTGATATTGGGTCTGCATGGATTTTATCAATTTTTACTTCAACCCATTTGTTTGAACCCATAATATGCCACTTTACAGTGTCGCCAACACCAACTCCCAATATATCGGCCATTTTTTTTGAAATCGAAACCTCATCATTTGCAATGTCTACTTTATTCCAATCATCATCTGTTGGTGTTATTAAATCCGTGCTATCTAAAACCAGAAGCGAACCCGACTTTTTCACATCATCTGATTCTATTTCAATAGCTTTTTCCATTATGCTTTCCCCATTAACCTCAGCAACAACAACATCAATTTGCGATGCTGATGCATTATCGATTACTAATTTCGAGTCATAATGGTTAATTTGACTGTATTCCCATTCTTTTATATCATTCATTCCATCATGTAAACCAAATGAGCCAACTAAAAGTGCACTGCAACCCATGACCCCTATAATGGTCATAATCCCTCTCAATTTATTTCTTTTAGCATCCCTATAATTCCAACGAATGTTGAATGATAATCTTTTCCAAATCTTTGATTTTTCAATAAATCCTGAAGTTGATGCCTTAGGCGCTTTGGGCTTTATAGTGTCGGAAGGCTTTTCATTTGTTATGCTCGAAATGGCATAATATGAAACCACAAGTGAAACTATAACCATGAAAGCCATTACATATACGAAAGTCATGTCCCAAGCGGGGCTCCATAATGGCATTTTATATGTCCTAACCATTGACGGATGAAATATTTGAGGCAGTATTATTGGCCCCAAAATCAAACCTAAAACTGATCCAATCAAAACTGGCCAAAATCCATATGATATATAATGCCACATTATCGTTGTGTTTTTAAATCCGCTGGCTTTTAATATGCCTATTTGAGTTCGCTGATGAGCAATAATCCTTGTCATTGTTGTGAAAAGAATCAACATTGTAATTATGATGAACACTACCGGAAAAACGTCTGCCATCATTTTGTGTTTGGTAATTTCCTGTGAAAATTGATTAACACTTGGATGCTCAGACCTTTCAACGAATGTGCTGTAATAGCCCTCTAACCGATAATCCAATAATTTGCCAAAAGTATCAGGACTGCCCTTGAACTTAACATTTAAAACATTATATGGAACCGTATCCCCAGGAAATGCCTTATAGGACATGTAAGCAAAACCAATTTCGTTAAAATCAGGCAGTAATGAATTGGATGATGCATGATAAACATATTCGGGAGAGTATCCCAATCCCTTAATTTCTTTTTCAATAGTGTAACCTTCACATTCAAAGCTGATGTTGTCTCCAACTTCCAATCCTTTAGCATCGGCAAAGCTTTTATCAAGCCACACTCCCTCACTGTCATTAATGTCCAACGGTTCACCTTCCAGCAAATAGAATTTAGATATTGTGTTGTTTTCAACAAAGTGCAGCGTGACTTCCGGGCCATTATCAAAGTCCGCTACAGAATCAACAACTAATTGCCTTTCCATTTGTGTAGTTGGACCTAAAAGATTCACTTGCTCTAAAAACAAGTCATTCAAATAAGGAGAATAAATCCAACCGTCAGCCAAGTTAGTCTCTTCATAATAATTGTCTATATTAACTTCAAGACCGACAGATTCGCCGCTTACCCCCGAAAAAACAAAAACTCCTAAAAATGCCATTAAAAAGATAGATATGAATAGAGCCTTATGATTCAATATGTCCCTTATCATCTTTTTTGCAAGCATAGTCTCACCATTCTAAATCAGTGCATTTCTTCGGATTCTCATCAATGACAATACGTTCAATTTCTCCATTTTTAATTCAAACTGCCTTATCTTCAACTTCTGCGGGGAGTGCATTGAAAGTTGCGAGGACAAAATTAGCATGTTGCAATAAAATTATGGATTGCATGCCTCATCAGCCGCACCCATAACAACACTGATTTCATCCGATAAATTAATTTCGGATATGTTTTTAGAAGACTCCAATTTAGCAGTATAATATGCTTGAGCATAATTCATTGTTACGAAAATGACATCCTTAAAATCGATGATGAAATTATCCTCAGGAATCTTATTTAAAATTTCAATTAGTTCTACTGCCTCTTCATTTGATTCCAAGTGTGTGCCGAATTCGGCACCAACATTGATAAGCATTTTTTTACACCTACAATAATATTTAAAATTCATTATTAATATAATTGAATAATATGAAACGATGCCCCAAATGCAAGAGAGAATTAAAAAAAGTATTTCATGGTGATCCAACTGATGAACTGGCTATTGAGTCACTAAAAAATGAAATAATTATTGGAAACTGCTGTGATAACAATTTAAACTACTATTGTGAATATTGTGATGAATTTTTCCAGCTATAACCCTAAGATATCCCTATCCGGATTTGCATTCTTGAACAAATTTATTTTTACATCGCTTTTCCATGTGAATTTCAAAAGTCCCGCATGAACAGTCTTTAAATCCTCATCTGAAAAACTATCCAAATAATAGATTTTGCCCCTATGGCCAACATTCATCATGAATCTTATGAAATGCCTGTTTACCATGATTGAAAAAGGTTTATAAACAACAATGTCATCTGTAATGTATTCCACTAATTTTTCCATTTCAAAAACGCCGGGAGTCAGTACTTCAACATCACAATTTGGATACTTCTCACTAATAATTGCTTCATAGTCCACAACATCACCACTAATTAAATATGAGTAAAACCAATATTTAAAACATGGCAAATGAAAATGTGGAGTTAATGAGGGGAGAACCGGAGAAAGCTGTGAAAAAATTGGCCATCCCAATCATGATTTCAATGATTCTGACAGCATTGTACAATATCGTTGATGGAATTTGGGTAGCCGGACTTGGTCCTACAGCCATTGCAGGAATCGGGTTTGTTACACCAATCTTTATGGTGTTGAATGGGGCAAGCGTAGGGCTCGGAAATGGTGCTACAAGCAGCATTTCAAGATTTATCGGTGCTAAAAATCACGAAAAAGCCAATGAATCTGCAACTCATTCGTTAATTATCTTTTTTATAGCTTCAATAATTTTAACAATAATTTTTATAATCATACAAGAGCCATTGCTTAGAAGCTATGGGGCCACAGGACAGACACTAAAAGAGGGCATTGCATATGCGACCCCATTGTTTTTAGGCCTGATTGCTTTTATGTATTCCAACGGCTGCAGCGGAATCCTTCGTGGCGAAGGGGACATGAAACGTGCAATGTATGTCGTCATCATTACAGTTATCCTGAATGCAACACTTGACCCGATATTCATTTATACCTTAGGATTTGGTTCTGCAGGAGCATCCCTTGCAACAATTGTAAGTTCAGCAATTGCGGCATTGGTGATGCTATATTGGATTTTGATTAAAAAAGACACATATGTTGATGTCAGCCTTAGGGGATTTAAATTCGATTCAAAATTAACAAAAGACATTCTGAAAGTAGGAATTCCATCTTCACTTGACATGCTGATTATGGCAATCGCAATGTCAATCTATTTGATTGTAATAGCCATGGTTGGGGGAGATTACGGAATCGCCGTATTCACCTCAGGTCAAAGACTATACCTATTTGCAATTATGCCCCTAACAGCTATCGGATCTGCAGTTATTGCAGTGTCCGGAAGCGCATTCGGTGCTAGAAATGGAGACTATCTATCACGAACCCACAAATATGGTGCCAAATTTGGACTTGCTTTGGGAACTGTCATAACATTGATTTTAGTTATATTCGCAACACCGTTAGCTACATTGTTTGCATATACCCCAGAAACCGCCAATTTAGTTCCAGGAATTGCACAATATCTTCAGATTGCATGTCCTACTTTGATTCTAACAGGTATTGGAATACCATCCAGCTTTTTCTATCAAGGAATCGGGAAAGGAACTTACAGCCTAATGTTTACAATTTTAAGGGAAATCATATTCGTAGTTCCTTTAATCTATATATTTGTATTCTGGTTCAATTTAGGCCTTATTGGTATCTGGTTAGGTTTATGTATTGGAAGAGCAATTGCAAGTGTTATAAATTACTTCTTTGCAAGATATGAAGTCAAAAGAAATCGCGCCAAATTCGGAAACTAGATATTAGTTCTTTTCACTCTTTTACCATTTACAGAAATATTGTAATCATCACCTAAAATTAATTTAATCTTGTTAAATTGCTTTATAAAACTACTAAACAATTTATTAACTTTTAATTCATATATAACAATTACAAATTTAATTTAAAAGGTTATACTATGAATACAAAAGATTACGAAGTTAGAACAAAAATTATACGAGAAACATTTTATGACAACCGAAGGATAAAATGTTGTGTAAGTGCAGAGGAATTGCAACTTGACGAAAATGTTTATCAAGGTGGAGACATATTTAAAACTAAAGATGATGAGTTTATTGTTCTGGAATTGCAAATGAAAGATTTTGACGAGGATGAACTTGTAAAATATGTTGAATTCGCAGAAAGTTTATATGAAAAACAACACCAACCCGTTTCAATTTACATAATCTGTCCAGGGGACATCAACATCTACGTTAGGGAATTTGAAATAAAATCAGAAGCCTGCTTCACAATCAAACTGGCAAAAATTGATGAAGACCCTGCGGCCATAATCCTAAAAATGATAAAACATAAACTTAGAAACAATGAGGTTCTTGATGAAGATGATTATCATGCTCTGGAAATGATACCCGTAATATGTGAAAAAGAAAAAAGAAACTACTATAGAAGAGAAGCATTCAAAATAATTAATAGACTTCACTATTAATCATTTATTCCATTTTAAAATTGTCTTGCCGAATTTGGAAATATAATCCTTATCAAATGCTTCTTTTAAATCATCTAAAGAGTTCACTTCGCATACATTGGTGATTAATTTTTCCAAATAATCAAATAACTTAGGATTTTTTGAAAGCATTTCAACAACACCAACAAAATCTTCCCTATCAGACCTGCTATTTCCCTGTATAGTCAATCCTTTCTCTAAAACAAGCCGAGTGTTAAGGGGAATAGGATATTCACTTACACCAAATAGATTGATTGTTCCTTGAGGGTTAATTAAATTTATTATTTGGTCAATGGCTAATTGGGAAGCACTTGAACCGACACATTCAAATCCATGATCAACAGCGAACTCTTCGGGCACGTCATGAATCCTATAAATCTCATCGGCAAACGAAAACAAATCAAGATTATCCTGATGCTTGCCGAATATAATTACTTTAGATTCAGGAAACTTTTCCTTTAAGAGCAATGTTGTAATAAAACCTAAGTTTCCATCACCCCAAACACCCAGCACATCTTTTGGAGTAACGCATATCTCTTCAAATTTGGAAATTCCCTGATAGGCAACAGTGATTAACTCAATGAAAGCTGAAACTTGTAAATTAAAATTTTCAGGAATTTTCACAACCCTATCGGATTCCAATTTAATCAAATCAGAAGTAAATCCATCAAATCCGCTGCCTCTGAATTTAGATTTATAAGAATAATTGGCTCTGCAAACATCCTCTCCAAAAGGAGTGTTAGGAATCATCACAACTTTGTCGCCAGATTTGAAATTATCTTCACTGTCAAAGACAACTTCGCCGATTCCTTCATGGATTAAAGCCATTGGTAACTTTTTATCTAATATTTCTGCAGGTCTTGACCCCTGATAGTATCTTTGGTCCGCCTGACAGATGGACAAATAAGTTGGTCTGACGACAACACCATCCAATTCAATTTCATCTATTGACTCCTCAAAAAATTTTGGAGATTTTAATCTGTAAACAATGTTAATCATGATTATCCTCAAGTATCGTATTGGCTAATTTTAAATCGTAAGGGTATGTGATTTTAATATTTGTCACTTCACCCTCCACTAGATATACATCTTCACCTTTCAATGTGAAAATTTTACAAGCATCTGTTAGAATATTGGTTTCATCTTCGGTTAAACTATTAATCAATGAAGAAAGTTTGTTTATATTGAAGCTCTGTGGCGTTTGGCCTTGGTAATAATTTGACCTCACAGGAATGTTTGAAATTTTCTCACCGTTCACACTTTCGACAATTGTATCTGTAGCCGGAACAACTGTATCGCAGGCCCCATATTTTTTTGCAGCATCGATGTTGTCCTCAATAATCCTATGAGTTACAAAAGGCCTTACCGAATCATGGGTTATGATAATTGATTCATCATCCATTCCGAAATTTTCATCAATATAACCAATACTGTTTATCAGGGTATCGTTTCTTGTTTTACCACCCTCAATAACTACAATCCTAGAGTTATCATCAATATATTCCTCGATTAAATGAACAGTATGATTGATAAAGTTTTGAGGAGTTAAAACGATGATTCTGTCTACGCTTTTATTGATTATGAATTTTTCAATAGTGTGAATAATTACCGGGCGGTCGCCAAGGGGCAGGAATTGCTTAGGAGTGTCCGTTCCCCCCATTCTAGATCCAATACCTCCTGCTAAAATAGCTGCAAAAATCATCTGCGATTACTCCTTTTGAAATATTATGATATAATGGGACTTGCCTTCAGGAATTTTCTCACCAATGTCCACGTTCAAGTAAACTTTTTTAAGACCATGCTTAACAAATAGCTCCTCTAGTTCAAAATGAGAAACTCTAATATCAACTGGAGGTCCTTTTTGCATTTCAATCGGCTTGAATTCCATGATGGCAATTTTTCCATCATTCTTTATTAGTCTTTTAAGTTCTTCTATCACATCAGCTCTAATTTCTGATTCCTTAAAACCATGGAATACATTAAGCATTAAAATAACATCGATTGAATCATCATCAATTAAGGATATTCCTTTAGTGATGTCCGCTTCAATCGGAATTAAGTTTTCGATATTTTTTTCACTTTTATACTCTTTTAAATCTTCAATAGCCTTATCATAAATATCCACCGCATAAACGGTTCCCTCCGGAAGATATTCATCGATTGCTTTAAGTGAAATATAACCATCACCGCAGCCAACATCCATAAATGTTTCATTGCCTTTGAAATTCAATTCTTTAATAATCTCATCAGAGTTTAGAAAGGTCGCACTTGACTTTCCATGATGCTTATGTTCCATATTAATCACCATATTTAATTAAATATTAATCTTTAAAAAATAGTATTTAATTATTTTCAATTTAAAAAAAAAGAGGAAAAAAATTTTAGAAAAAAAACTAATCTTTCTTAAACATTATTAAATAGTGGGACTTTCCTTCAGGAATGTCTTCCCCTATTTCCTCATTCAAGTAAATCTTTTTAAGTCCATGCCTATTGAATAATTCTTCCAACTCATCAGGAGAACTTCTCACTATTGTTGGAGGTCCATTTGGAACATCCCATGCCTTATAATCCATAATGACTATTTTACCGTCATCAGAGACTATTCTTTTAAGCTCTTCGATAGCTTCATCCAATTTTCTAGATGCTTTAAAACCATGGAAAACATTCACCATCAATACAATATCAATTGAAGAATCTTCAACTCCAGGAATGCCTTCAGTGATGTCCGCTTCAATATTGATTAAATTTTCAACATTGTTTTCTTTCTTATATGCTTCCATATCTTCAATGGATGCATCATAAATATCTACTGCATAAACTGTTCCTTTATGATTATAATCTTCCAAAACTTTTATCGCATTGTGTCCATCGCCACATCCAGCATCCATAAAAGTTTCATCACCCTGAATATCTAATTCTTTTAAAATCTCATCGGAATCCAAAAAGAAAGCGCTTGAAAATCCATGAGCTCTGTGTCCATTTTCCGGCATCATCATAATTTCACCTTAATTATAATTTCTTAAAAAAATAGTATATAATAATTTTCAATGTGAAATCAATTACCAAACAGTGTAAAAATAGTTAAAAATAAATAAAAAAAGTTAAAGAGGATTATTTTTTCCAAGTTTGTTTTACTCCTCTGCCCCTTTTACTACCAGGTTTGGTATAACTTCTTTTTTGCCTGGTTCTTCTGTTAGTTCCTTTAACTTTTGCCATATTTTCCCCTCCTTAAATTTGATAATAATAATATTAGAATTATTGTATAACAAAAAAATATATGTTTTCAAGATATTTAAAGCTTTTCTTTATGTGGTGTATTCTGCATTTATTTTAACATAATCGTAAGTTAAATCACAACCCCAAGCGGTTGCTTCACCATCACCTAAATCCATATCCACATTTACAATAACATTTTTTGACTGCATTATCTTTTCAGCTCTTTCAAGATAAGGAGTTCCTTCAAATGCCAATATTTCACCATTTTTAACTAGATCCACTTCATCGGCATCATCTGCAATAGCTATTGTAACAATGTCGGGATTTAAATCACAGCCTGAATAACCAATTGCCGCAACAATCCTGCCCCAATTTGGATCGCCGCCAAATACTGCAGACTTAAAAAGGCTTGATGATATAATGGATTTTGCAGCAAGACGCGCATCATTTAAATCTTTTGCACCAAAAACATTTGCTTCTATGAATTTGGTAGCTCCTTCACCATCACGAGCCATTTTTTTAGCCAAATCAATGCATAGATAATTTAAAGCTTTCTGGAAATTCGAATCAATTTCACCATCTTTTATTACTTCCACACCTGATGCCCCATTTGCCATCATCAAGCAAGTGTCATTAGTACTTTCATCACCATCGACAACAATCATGTTAAAGCTGGTTTCAACCGCCTGTTTTAATGCCTTATTAATCTCCTTAGGAGGAATAACTGCATCAGTTACAATAAAAGATAACATTGTTCCCATATTTGGGGCAATCATCCCACTTCCTTTTGTAATTCCAGCAATTTTAACTGCCTCTCCAGTTGTCAAAGTAACTTCAACAGCGCATTCTTTTGGAAAAGTGTCTGTAGTCATGATAGCTTTTGCAGCTGCAAGAGAATTCTCCGCCCCATTTCCTAATTTAGAAAGAGATTCGTAAGCCACTTTAGAGATGATATCAATAGGCATTTCACGACCAATAACCCCTGTTGAGGCTATTGCAATTTCACTAACTGGTATTTTTAAATCTTTAGCAACCAGTTCAACTAAGGTTTCACAATCTTTGAACCCCTGTTCACCAGTAAAGCAGTTAGCATTACCGCTATTTACAAAAACAGCAGAAACAACACCATTTTTAATTACATTCTTAGTATACTTAACTGGAGCTGCAACGACTTTATTTGTAGTGAATACTGCAGAAGCATTACTATCCGGACAAAGAATAATGCTTACTCCATATTTCCCTTCTTTAGCTCCAGACACCTTAAGATTTTCAATTACTGAAAATCCACCATCTAGATTTCTAATAAAACTCATAATAATCACAAAAATCAATAAATTATCATAAATTAATTTGAATTTCTACTATGATTTGAAATTGAGCTTGACTGATTTTGATTACTGTCAGCCGAATCTGGACTATTATAAACGACAGGGCCTGAGTCAGTTACATTAGTAACCATCTGGTCTGTAACATTTTCATATTGGGTGGTATTTTCATCCACACTTCCATCATCAAAACTCAAAGAGATTCCGGCGGCCGCTCCGATAATAAATGCAATTAATGCAATAATCATTACAAGAACCATCTTGCCATTATTTTTTCTTTTCTTTTTTTGCTTCATGTGGGGTGGAGAACTACGATTCCTGTTTGATTTAAATCTATTATTTTTTGACTTAAATCTAGTGTTTTTTCGACCACCTCGAGGAGAGGAAGAACCGTTTCCCGGCCTTAATACTCTCTTATCGTCTTTTTTTCGTCTCATAGTAATTCTCTTCTTAATTTATCATGCCACAAGTGCATAAACTAAAGCCAATATAATTCCAATAAATCCAAAGATGCCTAGTCCTAAAATAGACATCAAATATACAAATACGAATACAAATATGAAAACGCCAATTAATTTAGATTTTTCATTTTCAACCAAATTAATCAAGGTTCTTGTAAATTCGGATGGAATATTGTAAGCATATAATCCATTAGCTAATTCAAACACCACCAATGATAAAGGAGATGTGGAGCCAATATTATCAACAAGTTGAGCCCTCTCGCCTGCTTCACGCCTACTTCTACCAACACCTGCTCTAATCTTTGCACCATTATCAAGAGCAAACCAAGCGGCATCAAGTCCTGCACGAATAGCTAAATCTTTAGATGGGAATCTTGCAATAAAATCATCCCCTCCTTCCCTATAACCTTCTAGTTCACCTTCACATTCCGTTTCGATGAAATTTTTTATTCCAGTCATAAGGTCAACAAGTTGATTTCTACCTTTTTTATCTATGAATTTAGTGGAATCGATTAAATCGATGAATAAATAATTTTCCAAATCAATAGGTCTAGATTCTCTAAGCAAAAACGGTTCATCAAAAACTAAAGCGTATTCACCGCCAAGCTTTGTAAATGCAATGCCTGGAAAACTCCCAACATTTTGAGTGTAGTGAATAGCTCTCTCGATTGAAGCGGCACCAGTCATTCCTACAGCCGAAATAACCTGAATTCCTTCTGACAATCCTATACCTATAAGTTCGATTGCAACACGAATAGCATCGTTTTTACTTAACATTTTTGCAACAAGTTCTGTTGCAGTTTTTTCGACAATTTCTCCTTTTTCATTTTGAATGATCTTAACAAATATATTAATTAAATTAGAAGGATGTTGAAGTTCAATGTACAAATAACGGTCACTACCCATGATAATATTACTTACTAAAGCATACTCTTCAATTTTATTTTCTGCAGGTTTCAATTCGTAAAATGTGTAATCTGTTGGAATGTTTTCGGCTCCAACATCACGAATCAAGTTCTGCAAAATCGTATCTGATGTGATTTCAGCCTTCTCAAGCTCAAATAGAATTGTTTGAGTATAATTGAATAACTCCACATATTCCGTTTCAAGATTATTGGTTGGAAAAAATTTTGTTCCAACTGAAATGGGAGTGAGTTTAGTGGTTGTTTTAATTAAAGACTTAGTAAAAAAACTAGTCATCAAATGATCCTCCCTTCTCCAGCTCTATCTCAAATTCACCTGGTTTTTCTAAAAGCATGTCTGGTTTAACAGATACAAAAGGAAACTTCCATGACCCAAGCCTACCAGCTATAGTACTTGCAATATTTCTGGAGTTTCTTTTAATGAATACTTCATCATGAGCACTTACACGAACCAAAATATTATATGGCGCATTTTCAGTCACTTCATCCGCAAGCAAGATATTTAATTCAAAATTACCTGGTTTAGTGAATAAATCATTACGAACTGCAATTAGAGGCTTTTTCTCAAGACCTAATCTGTCAGCTATAGTGACTGAAATATTGCCTGCATTTTTAACGGCAAGTTTGTAATCTTTAGGATGAACCAATACAAAAATCACATAAGGAGCGGCAATTTCAACATCATCAACCATTTCTACAATTTTATTGAACATTGGAATTTTTGAAAAGATGTTTTCCAGTTTGGATTCAGTGTTGCTCTCATTATCAATGCGGATAATAGCCTGTTTAGCTATATTTAATGGAGAAATCTCCAATCCCTCTTTACCTGTATAGATTTCCCATCTTTTAAAGTTTAATTCCTTAATAATTTCATCACAAATGTGTTGAAGAATGTTTTTGTCTTTTTTAGGCTGTTTTGGTTTTCCGAATGTGAGCCTATTATTATCTATTACAAATGGAATTCTCATTGAAGAGATATTTCTAAATTCGGCAGCATAATCTCTAAATTTATCATTAGATAAAATTTTTGCTTTTTCATTAGTGGCAATTTCAAGAATAAAATGATCTGCATCATTTCCAGCAGGAACTTCTTCCACATTCTCACTTTCCAATAATTTTGAGAATTTTTCCTTATCATCAATTTCATGACGGAGTGATGCATCAGCAATAATTACAAATTCATCTTCACCTTCTTCTAATGCTTTAACAGCAGCAAGAATATTAGCCATTTTTGGCTGGCCATTTTCGTTTTTTACATAGTGTGCTACATTAGAAGCATCAACGACAACTTTCATAATATCACCTAAAAAATTATTCAGTATACTATATTTATTTTATTCAATATTTAAATTTTATATTTATAATCTATTTCTTGGATATTTTCCAAATAAAAATTTTTCGCCACCGACATTATGGAGGAATATTTCAATTTCCCTATCTGAAATATTGTAAACATTATAAGAATTGCAATTTTTTCCTCTCAGCTTGCTAGAACATAATGAACCTGCATTAACGACAATAGAATCATTGATTCTCCAAATATTGGGAACATGTTTATGCCCAGATAAAACCATGTCCACTTCATGAGTGGTTAATGTCTTTAAAATATCTCCCGCATCAGATAAAACATTACGTTCACGACCTGTTTGAGGTATGGAAATTACATGGTGATGTAAAGCCACAATAGAAAAATTTTCATTAATTACACACTCATCTAATTGATGTTCTAACCACATATGTTGAGGAGCACCAATATGGCCCCTATTCTCATCTGGAGAACTACTGTCAAGGCCAACAACAGTGAATTTTTCACCTAATGTCAATTTCCAACTTCTCTCACCTATCAATTCTTCAAAACTTTGATAACCTAAATTACGAGAATCATGGTTTCCAGGAACAGCGAATAAAGGTGCTTCAAACATCGCAAGATATCTGGTTGCTTGTTTATATTCAACATGATATCCATGTTCCGTGACATCCCCTGTTAAAATAATCATATCCGGCTGCAAGTGATTTATCTCGCTTACAGCTTGCATGAACATTTCCTCATCAAATTCAGATTTGCTGACATGCAAATCAGAGATATGTGCAATGATTGTCATTTTTATCTATTGATTTAATTTCATGATAGCTTCTGCTAAATCGCCTTTACATTCTTCAAGTGCAGCCCTTGCTTCATCTTCAGAAACATTAGCGCTATTGGCCACCATTTCAACATCTTCATCAGGAATCTCTACTTCATATTCAAGTTCCACTTCACGTGCTTTACCTTCAACTTGATAAGTTTCCTGACCCATTACATTCATTAAACTTACACTAGGATCATCGATGATTAACTCTTTATCATCAAAACGGATAATTACTTCACGAACACCGTCAAGGTCTTCCATCTTCATACCCATCATTTTCATTTGTCTTTCCATTTGTTTCATTTGTTTT
>Ga0129307_1001757_pt1 | contig 20893 bp, 9 predicted proteins | sample P1105metagenome_FD_94437 | JGI IMG/M metagenome (GOLD analysis project Ga0129307, IMG submission 94437) | Capybara group fecal microbial communities from Wisconsin, USA - P1105 metagenome | ecosystem: Host-associated > Mammals > Digestive system > Large intestine > Fecal | place: USA: Wisconsin... | reverse complement strand
CGCTCTCGAAGCCGCTCTCCAGACCCATCCGAACATCTGCTTGATTTCTGAAGAAGTCAAGGCAAAGCAGATGAAGCTCAAGGACGTGATCAAGCAGGTTGCTGACGTTGTCTATGCTCGTGCAGCTCAGGGCAAGAACTTCGGTGTCGCCCTCATTCCGGAAGGCCTCCTCGAATTCATCCCGGACGTTGGCGTCCTTATCTCTGAACTTTCTGAAGCCCTCGCCCACCACGAAGCCGAAGTCGAAGGTCTCGACACGGCTGCTAAGGTCGAAAAGCTCTGCGCATGGGTCAGCGCTGAATCCGCTGAAGTCCTCAAGAGCCTCCCGGCTGGCATCCAGGCCCAGCTTATGCTCGAACGCGACAGCCATGGCAACGTTCAGGTTTCCCTCATCGAAACTGAAAAGCTCATCATCGAAATGGTCAAGAAGGAACTCAAGAACCGTGGTGACTTCAAGGGCAAGTTCTCTGCTCTCAACCACTTCTTCGGTTACGAAGGCCGTTGCGCAGCTCCGTCCAACTTCGACGCTGACTACTGCTACAGCCTCGGCTTTGCAGCCTCTGTTCTCGCCCTCAACGGCATGAACGGCTACATGAGCTCTGTCCGCAACGTCACCAAGGGTATCGAAAACTGGGTCGCTGGCGGCCTTCCGATCACCATGATGATGAACATCGAACGCCGTCACGGTGCAGACAAGCCGGTTATCCGCAAGGCTCTCGTCGAACTCGACGGTCCGATGAGCGCTCCGTTCAAGTACTTCGCCGCTCGCCGCGACGAATGGGCTAAGACTGAATCCTACACCTATCCGGGTCCGATCCAGTACTGGGGTCCGAGCGAAGTTTGCGACATCACGAACTTCACGATTAAGCTCGAACGCGGTGCAATGAAGTAATATTTGACGGATGTTGAGCCTGCGAACTTTAGCGGGCTTATCCAATCAATTTTCCCTGCAACTTGATTGTGGGGAATTTTTTATTGTATATTAAAGAAAAGCATTTAAAAGAGGTTTCATTATATGGCTTGTGCAAACTGCAAATTCCGCGCACAATACGACAAGAACCCCAAATCGCTGATCGGACGCTTTTGGCGATTCCATATAAACTTTTGCCCAGGCTGGAAGAGTTACCTCAAGAGCCTCTCCGAAGAAGAGCGTATTGCCATCAAGGAAAAGTATAACATAAAGTAGAAAGTACTATGCATTACAAACCTTATCGCGATTTACTATTGGAACTGTTCCCGAACTACCTCAAGGTGCGCAAGCTCCCGCTCAACGGCGGCATGAGCTGCCCGAACCTCGACGGTACCAAGGGATTTTCAGGTTGCAGCTATTGCAACAATCGTAGCTTTAGTCCCGTCTTTGACCAGGCGAAAGTTTCCATCGAAGAACAGCTTGAAAATTTCGTTCCGAAGCTCCGCGACAAGTATCCGAATGCGGGCATCCTCGCTTATTTGCAGCCTTACACGAACACGCATGCGCCGCTTACGCATTTACGCGAAATCATCGATCCGATTATCAAGCACAAGGAAATTGCAGGGCTTGCAATTGGGACTCGCCCGGACTGTCTGGAGCCGGAAAAAGTTGAATACCTCGCAGAACTCAACCGCCAAAAGCCTATTATTGTAGAAATTGGACTCCAGACGGCAAACGACTTGACGCTTGCGGGAATCAACCGCAGGCACACGCTTGCAGAATTTGAAGACGCGGTGAAGCGTTGCCAAGCGGCGGGCCTCACGGTTACAACTCATGTGATTGTCGGGCTGCCTGGCGAAAAGATGGAAGACTTCAAGCATACCGCCCAGGTAGTTCACGACTTGAAACTAGCCGCAGTGAAAATCCATCCGCTGCATATCGTAGTGGGCACTGCAATGGCGCAAGATTACATCAACAAAGAGTTCAAACTACTTTCGTTTGAAGAATACTGCGAAGCTGTTGCCGAGATGATTAAAATTATCGGCATGGATATCGCGATCGAACGGTTTAGCGGCGAAAGTCCGAGCGAAATGCTTATCGCGCCCGATTGGTGCGGCGAACGCGACAAGATTATTGCGACAGTAGAGAAAAAATTAGACGATAGACTATAGACGATAGGCGAAAGACGATAGACGAAAGAAGAATATCAAGAACGAGATGGTTCATTTTTCTTTCGTCTATACTCTACAGCGAGCTTGCGAGCGTTCTTTCGTCTAAAAAAGAGGGGAAAAATGAAACGTATTGAAGATTACATTATCTCTGTTCCTGACTTTCCAAAGCCGGGGATTTTGTTTCGCGATGTCACAGGAATCTTGAACGATGCCGATGGGCTAAAGCTCACGCTTGACGCTCTTTACAAGACGCTTGAAAACGTGGAATTTGATGTGGTCGTGGGCCTGGAAGCTCGCGGGTTTCTTTTTGGAGTCCCGATTGCAGAACATTTCCACAAGCCGTTCGTCCCTGAACGCAAAAAAGGCAAACTCCCTCGCGAAACGGTCGGGGTTTCGTACAGCCTGGAATACGGACAAGCGTATATGGAAATTCACAAGGATGCGATAAAACCTGGACAGAAAGTCATCATCGTCGATGATTTGCTCGCCACCGGAGGTACAGCAAAAGCAGCCATCCATCTTATCGAAAAGGTGGGCGGAACTGTCGAATGTTGCGTGTTCATCATCGAGCTTATGGACCTCAAAGGTCGAGAGGTCCTCAACGGTTATCGCGTGGAATCACTGACGAAATTTTAGGGACTTTAAGAAAAAAGGAGTCCCCAAAATGATTTATCTGGATGATGATCTCGAACATTTTGATTTAGAAAAAGCTTTGCCTTTTTTGTCCGAACAACGTCGAAACCAACTGTACCAGTTTCGCTTTGAACAAGAACGCAAAATGTGTGCCTTGTCCTATCTGTTACTTTGCGATGGGCTGCGTAAAGAATATGGCATTACAGATAAACCATTGTTTGAGTATGGCAGATACGGAAAACCATCCATTCAAGGACATCCTGAAATTCACTTCAATATCAGCCATTGCTGCGAAGCGGTCATCTGCGTTTTAAGCGAATGCCCTGTAGGAGTAGATATCGAAAGCCTTCTCGAATATGAAGAATCTCTCATGACTTATACGATGAATGAATATGAAAAGAATATCATCTTGAATTCAAGCCGTCCAGACATGGAATTTATACGGTTCTGGACTATGAAAGAAGCCATTTTAAAATGTGAAGGCGAGGGACTTTTAGACAACATTAAATCTGTTCTTGATAAAAAAAGGCGATCTTTGGAACTGATCACAAAGGAACATTCCAAAAATCGCTATGTTTACAGCATCTGTTACGATAAACCATTTGTCAATTCTTAGTAAACCGTAAATTTAATGGATTCTAACGATATTTCTCGTGGCACGATAATATGTCCTGTTTCGTAACGGTATAAACCAGATCGATTCGTTACAATGACAAAATAGGGCTTGCCAAGCTCAACCTGAGTCCATGTATAAATCTTAGCATTCGAAACGGATTGCAATTCATAAAAATCAAATTCTTTCAAACATTCAAATAACTCGGAGTCGTCTGTAACGGCCTTGCCTAAGATGGTCTCTTCGAGAATGTAATATCCATGATTATGCGGCAATTCCCCTGTATATCGTTTCAAGGCACGGAAAGACTCTCGCATTTCCCCACTACCATAAGCCACAATTTTTTTCAGTTTCGGCCAAATTTTTTTCGCCACAGGTGTGTCAAAACCATTTTCGAGAATTAATCGAACCTCTTCACGTCTATTGATGTCTGCAATACCATCCAACATCAGGCGCCACTGATTTTCCAAAGTTGTAAATGCCCTCAGCAGTTCATTCGTTGTCAAACCGACTATTTGATCAAGATCCTTTACCGCAAGAGCATCCTGCATGATGTCAAAATAATCATCGTCTTTATTATCTTGTTTAAAATACGTCATAACAGTCGATGAAAGCCATGCTTGCTGAACACCACCTTGATAGAAGAAGGAAAAGAAATAATTCTTGACAACTGAACTTTGCATTGTGTCAATTTCTGCATCATCGCTTGTCTTACGAAGAATCGGAAAGCTACGTGCTATAAGCAGATTCTTTTTTCCTTTAAGCATATTCGCTAAGCATTCTGCATATTTAAGAATCATAGCTGAAGTGCATGGCACAAGTGCACCTTGATCCGTGGCAAAATATATTTTTATAGAATCATTTGTTAGAATATTTTTTTCGCCCACCTGAGTTTGAAGACGAATCAAAGGCATGTAAAAATCATCATTTGTTAGAGGAAAACGATATTGATACGCCGCAAATGTGTTCAATTTAGGGAAATTATAGCGCTTACCGATATCCGTTTCGAAATTTTTTTCTAGGATACTGAATAATTCATGAATTCCATCTGTTAAAAAGCGAAGAATTAGTGCACCGGGATTTTCTGGATTCAAAATGACATCCTGCGCCATATGGAACATGTCATCTCTCATTTGCTTGTTGAACGTTTTGCTTGGTGGCAAGCGGTGCATTCTGCCAACATCTTCCACGAGAATTTTTTTGATGCGCTTTCGGTCTTCTACCGTAAGTTTTGGTGATGTCAAAATAAACCGCGCAATGATAAATCCGCACTGAATATGAATATTTTCTTGTGGATCAATACCATAATTACGCATTGTTTCGAAGAGATCTCGGAACCCTTCAGCATATTTAATCATCAAATCCGCAGACTTTTCCCCATTTTGAACCATGGAATTTCCATTAACAAAATAATGGTAGCCAATGAGTTGGGGCAAATAGCATATACGATTTGCTTGAGCAACGGTATTAACGACAAAGAGAAAATCTTCACCGAAAAGCATTGTCTCGCTAAATTCGATGTTAGAACGCCTCAAAAATTCGCTTTCGTAAATATAAGATGTCGCAAAGCCGAAGAGTCCATCAAACATTTTCTCGTCATCCCATTTCCCATGTTCTACGACAATGCGGTCTAAAGTATTATTCCAAAGCGTAGTTGCCATCGGCATCATCATCGATGGATTTTCTTTTTCGGTTTCACGTCGGAACCACACAACTTGCGATTCAGTTTCAATCGCTTCCCGGACAGCCACTTCCAGGCAATTCGGCAAATAGCCATCGTCTGCGTCAAGATAACCGATATAAGGCGATGTTACAAGTTTTGTTCCGCAGTTCCTTGGCGACGACGGAGTTTGGGCATCATTATTTAATTCTTTCAAAATAACATTATCGTCATCCTTAAAAATGACATTCAGCTTTTCCATATAGCCGGACTCACAATTATGAACAACAATTATCCATTCTATGTTTTCAAAACCAATGGTTTGCGCTCTCACAGATGCAACGCATTTAGAGAACATATCCATATCAACGTTATGGAATGGAGTCACCACAGAAACTTTGTACTGTTTTAGCATAGTTTACCTCGTTTTTTAAAATCGGTTTTGGTTATCGCATTGAGCAAAAACGTCTTTCAAATTATCAACGTTGACTAAACTTTGAAGGATATTGTGATAGCTTGCATTAAATTCTTGCAAGTATGTTTCAGAATACATTTCCTCATGGAAGAACAGCATCAATTCAGCAGAACCATCCATAATTGTAAAATGAGCCACCATGGGCATGCCTTCTTTCATTTCAATTGGAATCTGGATATTCTTGGCCGGAGCACCACCGATCAACGGAGAAGATTGTTTTTCTCCCTGATAAAGGAATGGCATGCAATTTTGGAGTTTCGCTCCGGCCTGCATCAGTTTACGAATAGAAATGAAGGAGTTGTTCATTCCAGAGAGAATGTACTCCTTAACGCCATCAACAAAATCCACGACTTTCATGTTTTCATCGACAGAAACGTTTAAAACGATTCCGTGGCTGAGCATACCGATAGTGCGGTCTGTTCTGTAATCTTCGCGGCCATTATAGGCCAAACTCAGAGGCACCTGCCGACTGCCGCTATAGTAACTTAACAGCAGAGCAAAGGCCGCCGTGGTATAAACATTCACGGAGCATCCCATCTGACGTGCAGACTGCTGCAACTCATCAATGGAGATTCCCAACGGGTAAATTTGATAACGAATCGATATATCGCCATTCGATTTGTCCGGGCGGGGGTATATGTTCTTTGGTATCCCCTTCAACCTTTCTTTGTACCAGCGGAACGCACGTTGATTCGCTTGGCTTTTTTGGAAAGTCTTTTCTGCCATTACAGCGTGAGGTAGTGTCCATGTTTCACTCTGTAAATCCCAATTCTGATAAGCCTGTTCCAAATCATCTATAAATACCGCCATGGAATCTCCGTCAAAAATGACATGACTGACATCGAAAAACAGATATTTAGCGGTTTGCGTTTTTATCAAACGAATACGGAACAAATTATTGTTCAACATATCAAAGGGTTGCACAAGCAATTTACGCAAATTTCCTGTGAAAGCTTCATCATCCATATTTTCAATGGTCTGCTTGTAGCTGAAATCATCAAATGAACGCTGTTTGACGCCACCGAACATGCATATCGCCATTTTCGTCGCCATCACAAGACGTTTCAGCCCTCTCTGTTCCATTGAACGGACAATTCCGCTCATTTTACCCATGTCAAGATGTGTTGAAAATGCAGCATGATTCTTCACAACCCGCTCAATAGCAGACGCCATCCGTTCCATATCGATAGAATCATCTAGCCGGTACAACATCGGCAGATTACTCAATGCCTGCTCTGGAAACCTGCTACACATAAAGAAGTAGAACATCTGCATATCATTGAGCGGATAAGCAGACTGATTTTCAAAATGGTATTCTTGAGCCTTTTCCAAAAGTTCAGCAATTTTGCACGGAGTCTTCCCTTGATTAATCAACGTGTTCGTAAGTACGGCGTTCCAATTAGGCTGTTTTTGCTGATTAAACTTCTGTTGCAATTTCATGATGCGAATGCTGTCACCACCAAGAGCAATGAAATCTTCGTTGATACCGACTTTTTCTATGCCAAGCACCTCTTCCATCAAATCGCAAAGCAATCGTTCCACATCATTCGTCGGAGCTTCATAAGGAACTCGCTTCAAGCCCCCGACAGGAGATTTTAATCCCTTATAATCCAGCTTGCCATTCGCATTTTTGGGAAAATCCGTCAGCTTCACGTAGAACGCTGGAATCATATATGCGGGCAAAGTTTTTTCCAACTCTGTACGAATAAAATCTTCAGATACGGTATCATCTGCTATATAATAAGCGCACAGATATTGACGATGGAGCGTTTCGTCCGTAAAGCCCTTCACGGCAGATTGTAGAATACCGCGAATTTTATTGAGTACCGATTCGACTTCGCCTGGCTCCACACGCTGGCCGTTTATTTTTACCATCCAATCTTTACGATTGACATAAAGCAAATCGCCAGAAGGCAATTGACGGAAGACATCTCCAGTATGAAGCATTCCGTCACGAACAAGCGCCGCTGTTTTTTCAGTATCGCCATAGTACTTCGGGGGCGTAATACCCTTGATGCAAAGTTCCCCTTCTTCTCCTAAAGGGACTTCACGACCTTTTTCATCGATAATGATCGCCTGCAAGTCCGAATGAATTTTTCCGACAGGCGTATTATCAACAGATTTTTCGATATGGAAGGAAATCGCAGCACCCGCCAATTCCGTTTGTCCGTAATAATTATATACCGAACAGTTTCCCAAAGAAACCATACACACCCGTTCTCCGCCCAAGCGAACATTGCGGAGCACAGTACTATTGATATCTAATGTACGGTAAAGCGACGGGCTGACAAATGATGTCGTGATAGAGTGATTCTTGAAATATTTCTGTAAGGCGACAATATCCATCCGAACATTTTCGGGAACAACATCTACAATTCCGCCCACATAAAGAATTTCATAAACGTTACCGACGGCAATAAAGTAGAAAGGCGCTACATTTCCAAAAATATCATCCTCTGTCCACAAAGTCACCTTGACGGCTCGTTCTATAGCTTCCATCATGCTCTGGTCGCTATGAAGAACCCCTTTGGGATTTCCCGTGCTGCCAGATGTATAAAACATGGCGCAATCTTGCATAGCGGATCGCTCAGCAATATCAAGTGAAGGTTCGCTATTTCTAGCAACGTCCATCATTTCGGCGTCAAAGACAAAAGGTGCGCTACAGTCGTTTACGATATACTGTTTGCGAAATTCAGGGAATCCGTCACCAAGATGGACAGAAGCGTTTCCGCTCATCCATATTCCAAGTTCGGCGGCAATGTAATCCGCCCCATTGGGAAGAACTATGGGAATAAAAGCTGAAGGTTGCGAAACCCTTGACTTGACAAGTGAAGAAACTTTGTACGCCATTTCCACCAGTTTCTTTCGACTAGTTACTCTAGAACCTTCGACAATGACGGTCTTATCAGGAGAGATTTCAGCAAGTTGACGAAGTCTTTGAATAAAATTCGTTATTGTTGTAGCCATGCATTTACCTCATCCCTAAAATTTATCTTGTTTTGAGACAAGACACCTTGCGTCATTGAGTTGCACTGTTGACATCATTCCCTTCAATACTGTCTGGTAATGACCGATCATACGCTTGATATATTCATCGCTGTAAAATGCCTGCTTATAAAGCATTTCCAATTTAAACTGTTTTGCCTTGCTGTCAAGGAAAAGGTGTGCCTCAATTGCTGAAACAGCTTGTTTTTCCACAATGGGAACAGATTCAGTCGCATAACCGCCAATCACTGGCTCTTCTGTCAATTCCCCTTGGAATATGAACAAATAACCTGGAGACATGGGTATATCAGCCTGCATTTCTGCGTAGCTGTATATGCTATTGTCCATGCATTCCAACAAGTTTCGACGCATAGACTGTAAAAATTCCTTTGTCAGGGTATTGTCAGACCACTGGGTGCGAATGAACACGGGACGTGCGAAAAGGCCTACCGTATTGCGAACACGGGCGTCTTCACGCGCATTGTACGCCGATGCAAACACTACGTCTTTCGAATTTGCATATTGCCCTAACATAAGGGCAAAAGCCGCAGTCGTCAAGGCATTCACAGTGATACCAGACGATTGACAGAAATGATCCACATCAACGGGAGAAACATCCAAAGTTGTCATAAGTCGAGTCAGCTTCGGAGATGCATCTGGAATCGTATCAGGACGTTTCACGGGTTGCGCATCAGCAAATTTTCTCCGATACCAATCACGTGCGTCGGAGAAAACCTGCGTCTCGCGGATATGGTTTTCTTCCGCAGCCATTTCCAACATATTCCAATCTTCAGAATCGACTGCAACATTCTGATATGCGTTTTCAATATCCCTGAAAAAGATAATCTGTGACGCCCCATCATAAACAATATGATGGATATCATAGAAGAAATACTTTGATTTTTCCGTTTCAAATAATCTAATTCTAAAAAGTCGATCCTTCAGCAAATAGAACGGTTGCACCAACTTCTTCTTTTCAGCATTCAGCGCTTCATCAGACATGCGTTCCACTTCAATGGTCCATGGTTCATTCATCCTTTTTTGGCGAACTTCTCCATTCTCATTTTCAAATAAGCGAACATGAAGTCCTGGGTGACGTTGGACCACCTTCTGAATTGCTGCTGCCAAGCGCTGCATATCTACTCGTGAATCCAAACGTATAAGGTTCGACACGTTAAATACCGGCTTACCCTCAAGAGAGCGGCATATCTGATAATAGGAACGTTGTATTCCGCTCAAGGGATAATCATCCAGAATTTCCTTTTTCTGTTCTTTAATCTGGCTCAACAAAGCGGCAATGCCCTTCGGGGTACGTCCTTGATAAATGAGCTTCGTGGACATGGTTCTCAATTTTTCGACAGCAAGTTCGGAACAAATTTGCTGAATACGCATCATCTGGATGCTATTGCCTCCAAGGCGGAAAAAGTCATCTTCGATTCCCACCTGCTTAAAGCCCATTACTTCAGCAAAAGCATCGCAAAGTCCTGCCTCAATATCGTTGGTCGGCGCAACGTATTCCGAAAGCAACGCAGACTCATCTGGAGGCAAGAGCGCCTTACGATCAATTTTTCCATTGGCATTCTTCGGGAATTCTTCCATGCGGACAAGAATTTTCGGAATCATGTAATCAGGCAACTTCTTGCCAAGTTCAGCCACTAAAAAATCATAGCCCAAATCACGTTCTGCAAGGTAAAAACCGACGAGATATTGGCGGTCGCCTAATGGTGACGATACCCCCTTTACAACGCAATCGCGGACACCATCAATCCGTTTCATAACATTTTCAATTTCACCGGGTTCAATACGTTGGCCGTTGATTTTTACCATCCAATCCTTGCGATTGACATAGATGTATTCGCCTTTTTCGTTTTGGATCATCAAGTCCTGAGAATGTAGCCAGCCTTCCTTTTGAACTTGCGCATTTTTTTCTTCGTTATTGAGGTAGATGGGTAATACAGGCAACTTGATAAGCAATTCGCCTTCACTTCCCTGCGGAACTTCATTACATTCGTCATCGACCAGTTTTACTTCCATCTTACCGATGGGAGTCATGGGAACGCGTTCATAGAACTTGTCCAAAGTAAACGAAAGGATATAGAACGGAGCTTCTGTCTGACCATAAATTTGATGAATGGCGAAATCCTTGGGTGGAGTCGCATTGACCAATTTTTCACCACCCGTGATAACGCGTTTTAGACATTTTCCCTTGTTATGAAACTCACGTAACATCGAAGGTGGCATGAATCCGACAGTAACATCATGCTCCGCCAGATAATTTTCCATGTTGCGAATATCGTGTTTTATTTCATCAGAGAGAATATGGACCGTGGCTCCGCTCCAAATGGCTCCGTAAATCAGTTGCGAAACCACAAAATACATAGGCGTAGTCGGTGCATACACGTCTTCTTCAACAAAGCTGTCATTCGGGCTCAAAAGTAAGTTCTGATTGCCAAAGCAGAAGAACTTGTCCGTATGTACAACTCCTTTGGGATTGCCGGTACTCCCCGACGTATAGAACATGATGGCATAACTTTCGTCAGTACGTTCAGCAAGGTGTTCATCGGGTTCGTTCATCAAAGCTTTATTAATAAAATCTTTGTCAATCACAAACGGGGCCTTGCTATCGGAAATAATGAACTTGATGCGAGCTTCGGGATAGCTATCGCTTAGATGAACGGATGCGTGTCCCGCCATCCAACAGCCAAAATCAGCGGCAAGATATTCCATACAGCCGTCCATCACAATCGGCAAAAAGGAATTAGCTGGAATATTCTTCGAACGAATGTACCCTGCAATTCGTCTCGCCTTATCGAGGAAATCCATTCGAGAGGTGACTCGACGACTTTCATGATCCACGATAAGCGGTTTTTCGGGATTCAATTTCGCCAATTCTATCAATTTTTCAATATATATACGCATAGTATTAGCCCTCAACCAGTTTAACTTCAGCCATTGTTTTGCATGACGCCATGAGTTCCAAGATATTGCTGAAATTTTTCATGAACCGATTTATGAACTCCGATGAATACAGATTCGAAAGGAAGAATATTCTCATGACAACATATCCATCATCATCTACAAATACATGAACATTAATCGGCGAACCATGCTCATTTCCTGAAATAGGTTGATACTTGGCAACGGTGTCACCAATCGGGAAATCTTCGTTTTGCAAAGTCCCTTGGAAAATGAACGGCATGGCAGGTTCAATATGCAAATCTTTACCAATATCCAACAAGGAGTATGTCGCGCAGTGTTTGATTCCGCCAAGGACATGTTTTGCGGCACGTTGCAAATATGAAGAAACCGATTCTCTTTCAGACCATTTCATACGCATTAGAACCGGGGTTGCAAAACAGCCAATCACATGTTCGGAGCGTAAATCTTCGCGAGCGCTGTACATGGACTGCAACAAGGACTCATTAGTTTGACAATACCGACCAATAAGGCTCCCCGCCGCTGCTGATATAAGCACGTTCATTGTGATCATCTCTTTCTCGCACAAAGCCTTGAGCTTGTCAGGAGCAACATCCAGCTTTTGCGACACAAGTTGCATCTGCGGTTCAGAACCGTTCTTGTCCGGTTTGGGGTACAACGAAGAAGGCGCTCCTGTCAATTCTGCCGCATACCAGGTCTTGGCCTCTTCATAAACCTTTCCGCGACACAACCGGCTATTTTCATCGCAAAGTTCAAAGGCATTCCAATCTTCGGCCTGAACCGCTTCACCTTTATAAAGGGCATCAATATCATGTACCATAACCTTCATGCTGCCGCCGTCATAGATGATGTGGTGCATGTCATAGAACAGATACTTTGATGTTTCTGTCTGGATCAGACGAATACGGAAAAGACGGTCCTTCAAAAGCAGGAAAGGCTGTATCAGCTGGTTTTTCAGCAATGCAAAATCCTTGTCCGAAACAGTTTCAATTTCTTGACGATACTGTGGATCTACAAATTTCTGACGAACCTCGCCACGCTCATTCATAAACAAACGCGTCCCAAAAGCGGGATGCAAGCCGACCATTTTTTCAATAGCCTCCGCAAGTCGCGGCATATCAATCTTTTCATCGAGTTTAAAGAGATACGGCACATTGAATACGGCTTTGCCTTCATGAGCAGAGCAAATCGTATAGGCAACACGCTGGACACTACTCAACGCATAATCATCCTGAAGTTTACGTTCCACTTTAGAGTTCTTAAGCAATGTTGCAATTTGTCGGGGAGTACGTCCTTCGAATACCATCTTCGTCGAAATGGCAAGCGTCGGGCATTCCTTCTGGATTCCCATCATCTTAAGACTGTTGCCGCCCATACTGAAGAAATCGTCGTCAATGCCGACTTTCTCTATTCGCAGCAATCGGGCGAACGCTTCGCAAAGCATCTTTTCCGTTTCATTTCGAGGTGGTGCATATTCCGCCTGAACGGTTTTCACCTCTGGCATAGGTAATGACGCTCGATTCACCTTCCCGTTGGGTGACAACGGCACGACATCGATTTGCATATACAAATCAGGATGCATATAGACAGGCATCGCCGATGTGTCCATGTGCTGCTGTAAACGTTGTTCAAAATTCTGTTTGTCAACCACAGCACCATCGTGAATCTTATAGTAAAGTACTAGTTGCTTGCTCCCCATGACCTCACGCACATCGGCCACGGCTCTAGCGATTTCGGGAAGTTGACTTGCCGTCGTTTCGATTTCACCAAGTTCAATGCGGAAACCACGCAGTTTAACCTGCTTGTCAATGCGTCCAAGGCATTCAAGATCTTCCGATGGAGTCCAACGGCACAAATCCCCCGTATGGTACATGCGTTCACCAGGAACAAACGGGCAGTCCACAAACGACTGAGCCGTACGTTCAGGCAATTTCCAATATCCTCGGCCAACCTGACAACCGGCAAAACAAAATTCACCCGCCACGCCCTTGGGCACTAGGCGTCCTTCTGCATCAATGATAAAACCGTAGTTGTTGATAACCGGAGGACCTATCGGGATATTCTTGTAGCGGACACCCTTCGGCAATTCAAACATATTGCAGAAAGTACATTCAGAAGGACCATAACCGTTCATCACGCGCAAACGCTCCGTACTCATCACGCCTTCCAGTTTTTCCCCCGCCATCATCACATAACGGAGTGGCAAATCCTCGTAGTTGTTCAGCATCAAGCAGCCCATGGCCGTCGGGAAGCAACCGCCCGTAATGCGTTTTTCCACAAGGAACTTATAGACCTCATTGGGATCTTTCCTAATTTCCGAAGGGATAATACATGTCGTACCGCCCAATACCAATATCGGAAAGATATCCGCCGTATGGACGTCAAAACTAAAACTCGCATACACGAAAAGGCGATCATTTTCAGTCAAGTTTTCGATATCGATAAACGAATACATCACGTTGATAAGCCCAATATGATGCATCATCACACCCTTAGGCTTGCCGGTACTCCCCGATGTATAAATCATGTAAGCAAGTCCCGTGTCGTAATCCGACAAATCAATAGGCTTTGAGTCACACTCATAATTCACATCTTCAATAAATAATTTGGGAACCGGTGTTTCAATAGTCCTTACACCGTGTTCCGTGACAATGACCTTCGTCTCGGAATTTTCAACCATATATTGCAAGCGATCTTCAGGATATTCCAAGTCCAAAGGCACATATGCCGCACCCGCTTTGTGAATTGCGACAACAGCTACAACAAATTCCTTGCGACGTTCAAGCATGACGCCAACAAATTCACCAAGGCGAACTCCCAAATCAATCAATTGCTGCGCAATGATATTTGACCGACGATCGAGTTCTCGATAAGTCATTTCGCTGTCCTTATCGACAACGGCGATACGTTCTGGTGTTTTCGCGGCTTGTTCCACAAACAGAGTCGGGAAAGCCTTATGCGGCGTAGGCAATTTTTTTGCCGTTCCAAGAGCAATCAGTTCATTCCGTTCTTCTTCACTTACCAGACGAATATCGGAAAGAGCGTCTTCGTTCAGCAAGCCTTCCATGATATTCTTGTAACACGAAATAAAATGTTGGATAAAGTCTTTCGAAAAGCGACTTTCGTCGTATTCAATTTCAAGTTGTAACAGTCCGTTAGGTTCCGCAAAAAGCTCGACCAATAATGTTTCACCCGTAGCGTTATGTTTTACGTATTCCGGCTGGCACAAAGAACCATCTAACGAAACATCCCGCCGAACGGAAGTCTGGCAACCGAACAAGATATCACTTGAAACTCCAAGATCCGCACTAGCTTCCGCAAACGAATAGATATCATTGTTCATCGCTCCAAGCAATTTTGACTTCACAGACAACAGATAAGATTTAACCGTCGTGCCTTTTTCCCATACACAATGGATTGGCAACGTTTTTACGAGCATGCCCATTGTCCGTTCTGTTCGCAAGTCACTACGTCCATGGTAGAACGTAGCAAACAACGACTCGTTCTTTCGGCCATAAACGCCTAATTGATAGCCGAGTGTTGCCACGGAAAGCACGTTCAACGAGCACCCCAAAGCCGTACATCGGCTTTCGACATCGGCAAAAGCAATGTTGAGCGATGCAATCTCCTTGGCGAACGTTTTTTGAGGCAGGTTACGGTCTCCCATCGGCACGCTTTCAACATCCAGTTTGCCAAATTCGTTGGCATACCATTCTTTTGCGCTATCATAGATTTCCGAATTTCGTTGGAAAACTTCGTCTTCAGCGACATCAAGGTGAGAGTATTCCTCGACTTCTATTTTGTCGCCATGATACGCTTTATCGACATCGGCAAAGAAAATCCCATGAGAGGTTCCATCAAAAATAATATGATGGAAATCTACAAAAAGATAGTTGGACGAATCCGTCTTGACGATTTCAATACGGAAAAGCCTATCTTTCAGCAACAGAAACGGACGCACCATTTGTTGTCGTTGTTGTTCAAATTCACCATCCGAAAGCGTTGTAATTGACAGAGCGAATGGTTCACTTATATACTTTTGTCGGACCTCTCCTTCGTTGTTTATAAAAAGGCGCGTATTCAGCGAAATATGCGCATGGACTGTTTTTTCAACAGCATTGCTCAGCCGGGAAAGATCGATATCCGGTGAAAGTTTGAACAAGAATGGGTTATTATAGACAGCCTCGCCTTCTCGCTTTTGGCATTCCAGATAAATGCCTAGCTGCGTCTGGCTCAACGGATAGTCATTCTTGGTTTCGCTTCTTGTCCCGTTCGTGCGCTTACTACAATACTCAGCAATACGCTTTGGAGTTCGTAAGCGATAAAGGTCCTTCGTTGAAAGCTTCAACGAACGGCATTCCTTCTGCAATTGCATCAAGCGGATACTGTCTCCACCAAGACGGATAAAATCATCATTGCCCCCCACTTTTTCCAATGCAAGAATCTTCGCAAAGGCATCACACAAAAGCTGCTCGGTGGCATTTGCAGGAGCCACATAAGTTTCTTGCAGAATATTTTCGCTTGGCGGAGGGAACGACTTGCGGTCAATTTTGTTATTGACATTCAGGGGAAAATTTTCCATCCGCATAAAATACTGCGGAATCATGTAAGGTGGCAAATTCTTGCTCAATTCCTCATAAAGGTATTCATCTTTCAGTGGATTATCACTGATAAAATAACCCACTAAATACTGACGCGACAAATCTGGAGTGGTAAATCCCTTGACAACGGCATCTTTTACGCCAGCGATCTTCTTCATGACAAATTCTACTTCGCCTGGCTCTACGCGCATGCCATTAATTTTTACCATCCAGTCCATACGATTTACAAAAAGATAGTCCCCCGTGGCGGAAATACGTTTGGCATAGTCTCCTGAATGATACACACCACCACGCATCATCTCGGCAGTTCGCTCAGCATTTTTGAAATATACCGGCATCGTCATGCCGCCGCATACGCAAAGCTCGCCCACTTCGCCATCAGGAACTTCATGCCCCTCGGCATCCAACAAGCGGACATCGACTTTTTCTGGTGGCAGACCGATGGGTGCATTGTCGTAATGACGATCAATGACCCTGAAAAAATACGGTCCTAAAGTTTCTGACTGTCCATACGTATTTATAAGTTTGTAATCCGAAGTATAGCAGCCGACTAAACGCTCCGAGCCAGTCATCACCGTTTTTAGGCAAGAACTCCTGCTATGGAATACACGCAAAAGCGATGGGCTTATAAAGGCAAATTCAATCTCATGCGAAGACAAATACTCTTCGAATGCGTTGATATCCTTTTTGATTTCCGGCGACAAGATATGGAATACGCAACCCGCCTTCAGCATTGCGTAAGATATGGCAATGGCGACGAAATAACACGAAGTCGTTGTACTGCCGTTTTTTACATTGTCAAAACCCCATTCGCCACGATAATTTTCAATGGCGGCCCAAAACGAAGCATCCGAGTGGAGCACACCCTTGGGATTGCCTAGTGAACCCGAAGTATAGAACATGGCGCAATTCATGTCTGGCGTACGCTCGACCATTTCAAATACTGGAGCGTTCTTTTGCGTTTCTGCAACAAACTTTTCATCAATGATACAGGTCGCCCCAGTTTCGGCCACGATATAATCTATTCGCTGTTTCGGGAATGTTGTACCGCAATGCACCGCCGCATGGCCAGTTATCCACACCGCCATTTCCGCAGCAAAATATTCCATTTCGTCAGGCAATATGATGGGAATAAAACTTTGCGGTGTAAGTCCTTTCGCCTTAATCGCAGTAACAAGGCGTAACACTTGGTTGAAAAATGATGCATAGGTTACTTCACGGCGACCATCTTGATCAACGATAAACAAGCGGTCCGGAGTCTTCGAAGCAACATCTTGAATACGGCAAACAAACTCTTTACAATCCATCGTTAAGCTCCTCTAAACTTTAATATCATCCAAATTAGTGCAAGTCAGCATCTGCTTAAGCACAATTTCAAAATCCTTTATTGATTTTTCCATATACTCTTCCGAATACAATGCATCGGCATATACCGCAAGAATATCGAAGCCTCCATCTTCCATCGCGTAAATGTAATAGCAGATTGGAGATGCTGATAGGTTATTGGTTAACTCGTTTCTTTTCGCTTTTTCACCACACAAAATTGGGTTGTTATTTTCCAGAGAACCCTCGTACATATAAAGCACGACATTCCTAGACAATCCCAATTCGGCCCCCATTTGCGTTATGGGGTAAACATCGCGCGTCATGTTGCCCATCATGTGTTTTTTGCTCGTCTGCAAATAATCATAAACGCTCATGCCATTTTGCCAACGGAAAAGCATTTCACGCGGTTTTGCCAAAAAACCGAAAGTACGCTGTTGGCGTAATTCCGTGCGGCCATGATACGAAGCCGATACAAGTGCCTGTTTTGTATTGCAATATTTTCCGACAAGGAAAGCTCCCGCCGACATAAAGAGGACATTCAACGTGATGTTCTTTTCCTTACAAATCGTTTCTAATTCCTTTTGCGACGGAATATTCAACTTGCGACGAATCTTTCCAAAAGATGGCATTCCCGGCTGAGGAATTTTATCAGGAGCCGGGACAGTCTCTTTCGGAGCGTCCTTAAATTCTTCTGCAAACCAATTCTTTGCTTCAACATAAGATGCGGAACCCAGCAACCGTTCTTCTTCTACATTGAGTACAAAAATCGTCGCATCCTCCATGGGAATCGGTTCATTTGCGTATGCTTTGTTGATTTCATCATGGAAAACTTGAATCGAAATTCCATCGAAAATAAGATGATGGAAATCATAGAACAAGTATTTTGAAGTCGGTGTATTGAACAATCGGATTCTATAAAGTGGCGAATTCAACAACTGGAATGGCTGAACAAGAGAATTGCGTATTTTTGCAAAGTCATCGTCGGCAACATTTTCCACAGAAAGTTCAAATTTATAGCCTTTATCATCGACCAGACGCAGTCCACCATTTTCCTTTGCGGTGATTTTCATGGACATCGAAGGGTGTGCTGCCACTACAGATTCAATAGCCTTGGCCATTCTATTTAAATCGACCCCATCCCCAAGTTGATAAAGCTCTGGGAAATTAAAAATGGTCGCATTAGGTGGGAGCATTTGACAAAAACCGTAGAACACGTTCTGAACAATATTAAGCGGATAATCCGACATTTCTGCGATTTTAGGCAATCCTTCATTAGCTTGTATCGCTTCTGCAATTTTGCGCGGAGTACGCAATTGATAGACCATTTTCGAAGAAAGATTTAGATGAGGACATTCGTTCTGCACTTTCATCATGCGGATACTGTCTCCGCCTAGACGAACAAAATCATCATCTATTCCAACTTTCTCCAATTGCAGAATTTTTTCAAAAGCCGTGCAAAGAGCAACCTCCGTCGCGTTGGTCGGAGCAACGTACGCTTCTTGCAAGGATTCAGTTGAAGGGGCCTTCAATGCTTGACGATCAATTTTGCCATTAGCATTGAGCGAAAACTTATCGACAGCAACCAAAAAAGTGGGGACCATGTATTGCGGAAGCATCTTATTCAGAGAATTCCTAATCGTCTCTTCTGTCAATTGCGAATCCGCTTCCCGTGTGTAGTAGCCCACCAGGAATTGACTTCCCTGATTTCCCATAAAGCCTTTTACAACGGCTTTCGAAACACCATCAATTTTTCTCATGGCGGCTTCGACTTCTCCAGGCTCAACACGTTGGCCATTCACCTTCACCATCCAGTCTTTTCGGTTGACAAACTGAATACGACCATCAGGATCAAGTCGTCCCAAATCTTTGGTATGCAGCCAGCCTCCTCGATAAAGTTCCGCCGTTTGCACGTCGTCTTTGTAGTAACATTTAGCAAAATTCCCTTTCAGGCAGATTTCGCCTTCAGCACCTTTGGGAACTGGTTTCATGTCATCATCAAGCAAAGAAAATTCAATGCCAGAAACAGGAAGTCCAACAGGTGCATTATCGGTCGGCTCCGTTATGTCTGCAAAAATCATCGGACCGGCAGTTTCACTCAAACCATAGACGTTCAGTAAACGATAATTTGGTTTTTCATTGCAGATGACCCTATCGCTACCCGTAAAAATGCAACGCATGGTTGGAGCGCAGCACTTATAAAGCGGATACACCGTAGCGCTGATAAACGAAACGGTAATCGCGTTGTCGCGATGATAAGCCGCCAAATTTTGAACATCCTTCGCGACATCCCCCGAAATAATGTGAACTTCAGTACCGAACATAATGAGCATGTAGAATAGTTCGGCGATAAAATACGGAGGAATGCTAGCCGCAAAACGATCTTCGGCGGTAGGTGAATAAGCCCTCATCATTTCGACGGCATTCATCAAAGACTTGAAATCATGAAGGATTCCCTTAGGATTACCTGTCGAGCCGGATGTGTAAATGAGCAAAGCGTTATCAAGTTCATCCGGGATATCGAAATCGCCCTGATTGTCAAGACAAAGAACCGAGTCCATCCATTTTTTGTCAATATGCAATGCACAGTCACAATGTTTCCGGATATAAGCTTTTCTTTCTTCGGGGAAATGTATCCCTATGGGTACAGCTACACAACGAGAAAGCCAGACTCCCAACTGAGCCACCACAAAATCCATACTTTCGGGCAATTCTATGGTAACAAAAGACTGAGGAACCACCCTTGCCAGATGAATGGAATATACGACCTTGCGTACATTTCGCATCAAATCAGCAAAAGAGGTCTTGCGCAAAATTGAAGAAAGACTATCCACCACGGCAATTTTCGAACGATACTTATCCGCAGATTCAAGTAACTGTGTCAATAGATAAGTTTTCACTATGCTCCCCTTAAAAAAATATACACATATATATATTAAAAGTATAATAAATATATAATATACTATCAAATAATAAAAAAAATTAAAGATTTATCCAAATCTTTAATTTTTCTATTGAAACTATTCGGAAATGATTCTGCGGTAGCCGTGTATGTTAATCAGTAGAAATACACCCTTAGAAGCAAACACTCCGTAGAATTCGAATCTGTTAAACGCGTTTAAAGATAATCGATGTATTGATCCCGCCGAACGCAAAGTTGTTCGTCATAAAATATCCCGTATCGATTTCACGACCTGTTCCCGTGATGTAATCCAGCGGAGCACATTCCGGGTCAACGTTCTTCAAATTCAAGTTGGGATTGAACCACTTGCGATTCATCATGTTGATGCCAAGCCAGGCCTCAATCCCGCCGCAAGCACCAAGCGTATGGCCCATATAGCTTTTAAGGCTCGATATTGCGACCGGGCGCTGTTTAAAAGCGTTGTACGTTGCCCAGCTTTCGGCAATATCGCCAAAATGAGTCGCCGTCCCGTGACCGTTCACATAGCCAATCGCATCCGGCGAAATATCGGCATCGCGGAGAGCCTGTTCAAGCGCCATCTGCATGGTATTCTTGTTGGGCTTTGTGATGTGTTCGCCATCCGTATTGTGTCCGAAGCCAATAAGTTCCGCGTAAATGTGGG
>Ga0129307_1001756_pt1 | contig 20897 bp, 22 predicted proteins | sample P1105metagenome_FD_94437 | JGI IMG/M metagenome (GOLD analysis project Ga0129307, IMG submission 94437) | Capybara group fecal microbial communities from Wisconsin, USA - P1105 metagenome | ecosystem: Host-associated > Mammals > Digestive system > Large intestine > Fecal | place: USA: Wisconsin... | reverse complement strand
CCATAGTGATTGCCCTCCCTCTGTAGAAGTTGTGTGGTAACTTCATTCTACCACGGGGAGAAAAATCACTATGGATTTTTTACTCAAGTGTCCAACTTGATTTTACAATCAACCTTTCTTTTTTCCAGCCCCGTAGTCCAGACAAAAATAGGAGAATTCCCCGGTGGCCAGCAGTCGGCCTGCCTCATCGGTGATATCCACATCCACCAGGCAGGTGACTCTGCCCCGGTGACGCACTTTGCCACTGGCGTAAATTGTGCCCCCAGGCGTATTCCGGACAAAATTCAGAGAGCCGTTCTGGGTGACGTAGCGCCGGCCATCGGTGTGGGCCGCCACCCCGGCGGCGTCATCCGCCAAGGTATAGAGCGCGCCGCCGTGGACCATGTTGTAGGGGTTTTTGCTCTCGGGCCGGACCTCCAGCCGGAACACCACCCGGTCGTCTTCCACAGAGTCCAACTCCATATGATTATAATTTGTAAAGGCATTCTTCTGCCTCATTTCCTGTTTCAGCTGTTCCAGATCTGCCATGATTCCTCTTCCTTTCCTGTTTTTTCAAAAAAGAGACAGTCTACCATGAATCCAGTCAGTTTTCCACATTTTTTGTAAAACAAGCAGACATTCTTCCGTAACGGCCATGTCACCTGATCCTTGTACGACGGCGCCATCCATGCTATACTGGTAACAAATTCAGTTGCAGACAGGAGGAGAACCCCCTTGCATATCGTGATTATGGACGGGCAGGGCGGCCGTTTGGGCAGTCAAATGATCCGCGCGATTCTGGAGCGCTGGCCCGACGCGGAGCTCACCGCCATCGGCACCAACGCCACCGCTACCGCATCCATGATGAAAGCCGGCGCCCGACAGGGCGCCACCGGAGAAAATCCTGCCATCGTGGCCTGCCGCCGGGCAGACATTATCATTGGCCCCATCGGCATCGTCATTGCCGACTCCCTGCTGGGTGAGATCACCCCGGCCATGGCTGTGGCGGTGGGACAGGCGGCAGCTGTGCGCATCCTGCTGCCGGTAAACCGGTGCGACAACATCGTGGTGGGCGTCTCCCGGCTGACTGCTTCGGAGTTGATGGCGGATGCTCTGGAAAAGCTGGCGGCAATCCTGGAAAAATGAGACGATTTGCTATTTACAGCCGCCTTGTTCCACGGTATAATAGAAATTGGCCTGCAGGAAGCCGGCCTTTGGACAGAAGTCCACACCTATTCTGAACAGCATCTCTCATTTATATAGAATTTAATGGGAATACCAGGAAGGTATCGCTCTCCAGCAGGAGACCGGTACCTTCCTTTTTGTGTTCAGAAAATCTACCAGCGCCGCTTTCCGCGCTGGTGTTCTCAATCCGGCGCGCCGCTCGCCGTAAAGCGGCAGCCGCGGTACAGAGGCTCTCTGTCCAGCGGCAGAAGGAGTTTTTATGCAGGTTTCCAACGCCGCCGGCTGACCCTCTCCGCCCTGTTTCTCGCCCTCGCCTTGGAGCTACCTTTTCTTACCGGACAGCTGCAGCAGATCGGCAATATGCTGCTGCCCATGCATTTCCCGGTATTGATCTGTGGCTTCGTCTGCGGCTGGCCATGGGGCCTGGCGGTGGGTTTTATCGCCCCGCTGCTTCGTTCCCTGCTGTTCGGAATGCCCAAGATCTATCCCATGGCCATCTCCATGGCCTTTGAGCTGGCCACTTACGGTGCCGTGGCCGGATTCCTGTATCAGCGCCTGCCCAGGCGCGGCTCCTCCATCTATATCTCTCTGCTCAGTGCCATGGTGACAGGACGGCTGGTATGGGGTCTGGTACGGTTTCTCTGCGCGGGACTGCAGCCCTCCGCCTTCGGTCTCAGTGCTTTCTGGGCCGGTGCCGTCACCGGCGCCATCCCCGGCATCATCCTGCAGATTCTTTTGATTCCCGCTATGATTCTGCTGCTGGAAAGGGCAAAGCTGCTGCCTCTGCGTTGAAGGGAATTCGCAGGGGAGTCCCCCTTAGTTGCCGGCAGTCTCTTTTTCCGGAAAGATTTTGCCGAAAAGCCAGTGGGAGAAGGGCGCTGCGGCAAAAAAGTTCCAGAAAAAGGCCATGGGGAAATTCTTCAGCACCGTGCCCACCCAGATGGCGGGCAGATCAATCCAGGAGGCGCCGCCCAGGATGATATTGAACAGGATGGAGGCCACCACACTCATGGTGGGACACATGACGGCCACCGTCCCGCCCTGGCGCAGAAGCCGGCAGAAATAGGGGTTGTCCTTTTCCGGATCGCAGTGGCGGGCCGCAAAACCGGCGCCCAGCCGGTTACCCCAGAGATTGGAGAACAAGAAGACGAACAGCCCCATATAAGACGCCTCTTTCAAGGCCTCCCAGAACACAATGTTCGTCATGCTGCTGAAGCCGCCCATCTGTAGGTTAAATCCCATTTTGATGGCCATGTTATAGATCTCCATACCATAGGCCATGGCATAGGACATGATAATTCCAAAAATAATGCCTTGCTTTTTTGTCTGAATCATAAGTACCTCCGGCGCTGTCACGCGCATGATAAAATGTCTGCCGGGCACATCATCAGACTCAAAAAAGAAAGCGTACAATGTCCCGATGGGACATTGTACGCTTTGCAGAAAGACCAGTGTGCTACACGACGATATCGTTTTATCACAATTTTTCCAAAAAAGTCAAGAAAAATCCACAAGAAAAAGGAGATTTTCCATGCAACATGGAAAATCTCCTCTACTCTTGTGGTATCCGTTATTCGATCTTACGCCACGCCCACGGTCAGGAGGATGTTGGCGAAGGTACGCTGCTCTCCGGTGGAGATAGCCAGGCGCAGAGTCTTTTCGCCGCAGGCGTCATAGAACTCAAAACGGCCCATCTTACCCAACTCCATGCCGCCCAGCATCCGCTGGAACTCCCCGAAGATCTCGGGAGTCGTGCCGTCGGCAGGGTCCATGACCTGCGCGCTCTCAATGTTGATAACGCTCTGCAGAGTCTCCAGCACATCGGTGACGGTTGGAAGGCCCGGACGCAGGCCCAGCCATACCTTTTCCGCGTCGCCGGTCTTGGAGGCCAGGGGATAGTTGCCGTCGGCGATCAGAATCTTGTCGCCGTGGCCCAGCAGAGACACCACCCGCATTAACTCCGGATGAATGCATTTTCCTGTCAGCATTGGGTGCCCCTCCTTACTTCTCGTTCTCCCGCAGCTGTCCCAGCTTTCCGCCGGGATGGCAGCGGACGTACTTGACGGGGTCCCAGTCTTTCTCCACCTGGAGCGCCACAGACAGGGCCTGCAGGGTCAGCAGCTCCGCCAAAACGGAGTTCCGAGGTGCCCGGTTCAGGGGGCCGCCCTCGGCCTTCACTCCGGCGAAGAGGAAAGCGTCGGTATTCTTGGCCAGCCAGCTCTCCGGGTTGCCGGACACGCCGATAACCTTGCAGCCGTTGTTCTTCACAGCCAGAACGGTGGCCTTCAGCTCGCCGGTCTCGCCGGAGTTGGAGATGGCGATGACCACGTCTCCGGCTACCAGCTGGCCGCAGGAGCCGTGGACAGCCTCGGTTCCGTGGAGATAATAGGCAGGATTGCCGGTGGAAGACAGCAGGGAGGCGGCATAAGTGGATACATGGCTGCACTTGCCGATGCCGGTGACGTGCAGGCGGCCGCCGTTCTTCTGTGCCTCCAGGATAATCTCCGCGGCCTTTTCATAGGTGTCGCCGCTAAGCTGGTCGGCGAAAGCCGCGAATTCGGTCTTGGCGGAAGCCAGGAAGTCATTGACGGCCTGTTTGCTCTCATTTTTCAACATAATCGTTTCTTCCTTTCCATGCCGTAAAACGCAGCCGCCGCTTTGCGGCGGCTGCGTTCCGCGGCTGTGTTTTTACTTCAGAGCGTCCAGCTCCTTGGGATCAAAGCCCTGGTAGCCGCGCTCCATCAGCAGCGTCTGGACCTCGCTCACCGTGGGGAGGCTGGGCATGGCACCCATCCGGGAAACCGTGATGGCGGCGGTATGGCTGGCGAAAGCCAGTGCCTCGCCCTGTGGAAGACCGGCGGTCAGGCCGGTGCAAAAGGCGGCCACAAAGGAGTCGCCCGCGGCGGTAGGATCCGCCACATGGGGCATCCGCACGCAGTGGGTGTGGTGGATGCCGTTCTTGCCGGCCACGATGGAGCCGTTCTCGCCCAGGGTGATAATCAAATTCTCCACGCCCCGGGCCTGGAAGGCCTTGGACACAATCTCCACATCATCAAAATTGATGCCGTTGGACACATCGATGGAGTGGTTGGCCAGGATGGCGGCCTCGTGCTCGTTGGGGGAGATGTAGGTGGCGCAGGAGAGCAGCTTGTCGGACATGGGGGCAGCGGGTGCCGGGTTGATCATTACAATAACGCCGGCATTGTGGGCCCACTGGGCCACAGCCTCAATGACCTCCATCGGCAGCTCGAACTGCATCATCACCAGATCATAGTTCTTGATCTCGTCCTTCAGCCAGGCCACATCCTCCACCGTCAGAGTGAAGTTGGCACCGGGACAGACGGTAATGCGGTTCTGAGCGCCGTGCTCCGTGACCTCCAGGGTGATATGGCCCACACCGGAGGACTCGTTCTCATCCACGCTGACATGGGAGACATCCACGCCGGAAGCCTTGGCGGTGTCCGTCATGATCTTGCCGAAGGCATCGTTGCCCACGCGGCCGACCATGGTGACATGGGCGCCCAGACGGGCACACTGCACAGCCTGGTTGGCGCCTTTGCCGCCGGGGGCGGTCTGGAACTTCAGGCCGATGATGGTCTCGCCGGACTTGGGGGCCTGCTTGGTGGAGGCGATCAGATCCATCATGAAGCTGCCCACGACCAGAATCTTGGGTTTTTTCAGCATAAGGGTTTTCCTCCTTGTCACATCTTGATCTTACATTGGCTGTAAAATTGTATTACAATCCGTCTCTAAAATCAAGATGGGAACGATGTTTTAGAGCAGACCAATCTGCTTGCGGACATAGTTCTCCAGGTTGATGAGGCTTTCCACCTCGCCCTTGGCGTTTTTGTCCAGCTTGCTGCAGTCAGCGCTGCGGGCAAAGACGTTCATGGGAACGCCGTTCAGCTGCTGATAATACTTGGCGTTACAGGGATAGATGCGCAGCTCGATCATACCGGCGGCAGTCAGGAAGTCAGCCACCAGGCGGGCCTTCTCAGGATCGCTGTCCTTGTGGTCAAAGGCCCACTTGTACAGGTCGGGATGGAAGTTGGCCATAACACCGCTGTAGCCGGCGGCGCCATGCTGGCAGCTGTCGAACCAGGACTGGGCGTTGGCGTTGAAGATCTTCAGGGGGGTGCCCTCCACAGCCTTCTGGCGCTCACGCACCAGCTCATAGTCGCAGCAGGTGTCCTTCAGGAAGACCATACGGCCCTGCTGGCCAGCCTTCCGCAGGAACTCGGTGGTTACCAGGCGCTTCCAGGGCATGGGGCACTCATAGATGCCGAAATCGATCTCGGGATAGCGGTCGAAAATCTCCTGGGCGTTGGCCTCGAAGACCTCTTCACCCTCGTTCTTCTGATCCAGGCGGTTGCTCACCAGCACATAGGCACCGATACCGGGAATCTTCATCATGTTCTCAATCTCACGGAACTGGGTGGCCTTGTCGTCGGCAGTGTGACCGGAAGCCACAACCTGGATACGGCCGCCCACGGCGTCCACCGTGGCCTTGGCAATATCCAGCTTCTCCTGCTCGGTCAGGTAGGCCATCTCAGAGGACTGGCATACGGCGAAAATACCGGCGCAGCCTTTTTCGATGTACCAGTTGCACAGGCCCTCAATGGCCTTGAAATCCGGCTTGTTGTCGTCGGTCCAGGGGGTGATCATAACCGGCCAGACACCGGGGTTAATAGAAAATGCCATATCTTTTTCTCCTTATCTTTTCAGACATCCATATGGGGTTCCAAAATTACATCATGCCGAACAGCTTGGGCAGGAACAGCACGGACTCGGGAACGAAAGTAATAATCAGCAGCACCGCCAGCATGACGATGATGGGCCACCAGATCTCCTTGATAACGTCCTTCAAGGGCGTGCCGGAGATACCGGAGGTGATGAACAGGCACATGCCGAAGGGCGGAGTGGACAGGCCGATCATCATGTTGAAGATGATGATGAGGCCGAAGTGGATGATATTCACGCCGAACATCTCGGCCACGGGCCACAGGATGGGGATCATGACCAGCTGGATGACGGAGGTGTCCACGAACATGCCCAGCACAAGGATGACCACATTCACCAGGAGCAGGAAGACCACTTTGCTGTCGGTAAAGCCTGTGATCCAGTTGCCAATGAGCGTGCCCAACTGCTCCTTGGCGAAGATGAAGGAAATAGCGGAGGCGGCACCCACCATGATGGAAACGGAGCCGGTACCCTTCACGGTGTCAATAAGCACCTGCTTCAGGCCCTTCCAGTCCAGAATCCGGTAGACCAACACGGCCACGATGATGGAGTAAGCGCCGGCGATGGCACCAGCCTCGGTGGGGGTCATAATGCCGGTGTAGATGCCCACCAGCAGGATGACAGGGGTCAGCATGGCCCAGATGGCCTTCAGACAGTAGCGCAGATACGCACCCAGCTTAGGAGGCGCGGACTTGGGATAATTCCGCTTTTTGGCCACAACTGCGATGTAGACGCACAGGGCCAGGGCCAGGATAACGCCCGGCATCATGCCGGCCATAAACAGCGCACCCACGGAGGCGCCGGTCAGCATAGCGTAGATGACGGCGGGAATGGAGGGCGGGAAGATGGGGCCGATAGTGGCAGAGGCGGCGGTGATAGCGCAGGAAAAACCGTCGTCATAGCCCTCGGCGCGCATAGCGTCAATCTCCATCTTGCCCAGGCCGGAGGCGTCGGCCACGGCAGAGCCGGTCATTCCGGAGAACACCAGGGAGGCCAGAACATTCACATGGGCCAGACCGCCGGGGAAGCGTCCCACCAAGCCCTTGCAGACGCCAAAGACATACTCCGTGATCTTGCCGGCGTTCATCACGTTGGCGGCGAATATGAACAGAGGAACGGCGATGATGGTGGTATTCGAGAAGATATTTTCTATCGTCTTTTGCACCACCAGATGCAGCTGTCCCTCTTGTCCTGTGATCATGCCGAGGAAGCTGTAGCCTTTGAGGAGGCCGTCAGTCAGGAAATACATGACACAAGCGGCAATCATACCGGTGGGGACGGGCATCCGCAGGAGGAATATCAGGACAAAACAAACCAGGAAGATAATCAGAGGCAGATGATCCAGCATTTATTTGTCCTCCTTTCCGCCGTAGTCGATATCATTCAGATTCAGCTGCTCCTGAGCCAGAGACTCTTCAATGGCCTGTTCGGCCTCGCTCTTGGACTCCTGCAGCATTTTGTCGATGTACTTCTGATCGCCCTTCAGGACCATAATTTCCTCATAGACGTCCATCAAGGCATAGATCAGGATAATAATCAGAAAAATCACATAGGGGAAGAACACCACGGTCTTGGGCCACTTCAGCAGGGTAGTTACCTGATGACGCTCCATCAGACCCCAGATGTAGTTAAAAGAGGGAAGGATGGTAATCAGGAAAGTAAAGATGATGAGCAGATTGCCCAGCATAGCGGTAATGGCCTTGCCTTTGATACTCAGGTTGTCATAAACCAAGGTAAAGGTGACGTGGCCCTTGACCCTCTGGGCATAGCAGGCTCCCAGCAGGACCAGCCACAAGAAGCAGGACTGCTCCACCTCGCCAGTCCAGGACTGGGGGTTTTTAAACAAATACCGCATAATCACCTGGAAGACAAACACCACGAACAGAATCACGAAAGCGATCATCGGGATGTACATTTCCACACAGTTGCGGATAAACGTTCCAATTTTTTTCATAGTGTTTCAGGATTCAGCTCCTTTCAAGGAATGGGGGCTTCATAAATTCTTAACGGTTTCTGAACATGCGGAAACCGGGGAGCGGGTTGCCCCGCCCCCCGGTCGGGGTCTTTAACTCAGGCCATCGCCTGGATCTCAGCCAGCAGATCCTTGTCCCAAGTATCAGAGATGGGATCGTTCAGATAGGTATCCAGAACGTGATCAGCAAAGGCGGCTACATCGGCCTCATAGATGGTCAGGCCCTGCTCCTTCAGGAAGTCCTGAACCTCGGACTCGGTCTGCAGGTTCTGGTTGTCGCAGGCCTCGCGAGCGGCCTCAACAGCCTCCATGACCCACGCCTGCTGCTGCTCAGTCATCTTGTTCCAGGTGTTCAGGTTGATGGTAGGCCACACGGAGTCAACCAGGTGGTTGGTCAGGGAGATGGACTTCTGAACCTCATAGAACTTGGCGGACTTGACGGTGGGCAGGGGGTTGTCCTGGCCATCAACAGTGCCGGTCTGCAGGGCCAGATACAGGTCATTGAAGGCGATGGCAGTGGGGTTGGCACCCATGGCCTTACCCAGGAACACCCATGCGTCGGAGTTGGGCATACGCAGGTTCACGCCGTTCAGATCCTCGGGGGTCTTGATCTGCTTGTCCTCAGACAGGGAGACCTGACGGGTGCCCAGATAGAAAGCGCCCAGAGGCAGGATGCCCTGCTCTTCAGCGACCTTCTGGAAAACCTGCTGGCCGATCTCGCCGTTCATGACCTCGGTCATGTGCTCATAGCTCTGGAACACATAGCCGGCGGTGAACATGGAGATCCAGGGAGAGCCGTCGGTCAGCCAGGAAGCAGAGGAGTAGATCATATCGACGTCGCCGTTCTTGATAGCGTCGGTCTCGGTATCCTGACCATACAGGGTGCCGGAATCGTAGCACTCAACGGTGATGTTGCCGCCGGAGATCTCCTCCAGCTTCTCCTTGAATACCTTCTGTGCTGCGCCGTGGGCATCGGTGGGGACGGCGGCGATGGAGAACACCAGATTGATGGGATCGCCCACATCATCGGTGCTGCCGGACGCGGCCGCGTTGCCAGAGGTGCTGCTGCCCGTGCTGCTGCCGCAGCCAGCCAGCACGGTGGCGGACATGGCCAGTGCCATGACCAGTGCCAATGCTTTCTTCCAATTCTTCATTCTTATTTTCCTCCTTATCATTCACGCCTCTTTGGCGTATCGGGAACTTAATGATAGATGCGCTCTTTCATGCGCAGGGCGGTGTCTGTCAGGAGCTTGGAGCACTCCAGCAGCTTGGCGTCCGTCATGGACTCACTGGGCCCGGAGATGCTGATACCGCCTACCAAAGCACCTGTGGAGCTGTATACCGGAACGCCCACGCATCGGACGTTGTACTCCCGCTCGCAGTTGTCGATGGAGTAGCCCCGCCGCCGGGTCCGCCACAGCTCGTCCATAATGGCTCCGTAGTCGGTGATGGTGGAGGGGGTGTACCTCCGGCGCTCCGCCGGAATCCGCTGAGGCCACTCCTTTTCCGGCAGGGCTGCCAGAATGGCCTTCCCAATGCCCGTGCAGTACAGCGGTGCGTGCTCTCCCAGCATCTCCCGGTAGGGCAGCTCCCGCATCCGGTCAATGGGGTGGGCTACATATAAGTAGAGAATTTCCGTTCCGTGGGGCAGGCCAAAATAAACAATCTCCCCCGACCGGGTAGCAGTATCCAGCAACAGGTCGTAAACCGCTTTTGGATAGCCCAGGTGCTGGTTAATGATATAGGAAAACTCCAGCAGCTGCAGCCCCAGTGTATATTTCCCGTTGGGCAGCTTCTCTACATATCCGTTCTGCTGAAACGTGTTGAGAATGTTGTGGGCATTGCTTTTGGTGATACCGTTCATCTCCGCCAGCTCCGTGACGCCCAGCTCCGGATTCTGCAGGGTAAAACACTCCAGAATGCGCAGTGCCTTGGCCAGAGACTTGACTTTCGGTTCTTGCGCATCCACGCCGGACACCTCCGTTTTCCATAAAAGAATCGTAGCTCTTATCGTTTTCAGATTATATAAAGTTCACGATTTTTTCACAAGTCCATTTCTGAAAAACCAGCATTTTTTTTGACGTATACGATTTCGTAACAAAAACGCCCCCCTTTTGTTCATCAATAATGAACACCGTTCCTTATTTTTTGTTTGTTTTTCTTCTCTAATTTTCCAGTTCATGGGGCTTCTTACTTTACAGAATTACCATAATAGCATATAATGTTCAAAAAAAGAGGAGGTTTTTGCGATGATTTACGATACGCTGGAGCATCTGGAGCACTATCAGGGCCTGAACAGCCGCTTGGTACGTGGTCTTGCCTATCTGCGGGACACAGACTTCTCTCAGGTGGAGGACGGCGAATATCAGCTGGATGGCCAGAATCTGTTTGTCCGTATCAGCCACTATGAGACCAAGGCCATCAATCTGACGCCGGAGGCCCACCGGGACTATGCCGACATTCAGTTCCTCATTGACGGCGCCGAAAAAATCGGTGTGGCGCCCCTGGAGGACATGATGGAAGAGGTGGAAGGCCGCCCCGCAGGCGATATCTGGTTCTATCACGGCCCCACGGAGGAGCTGATCCTGGGTGGCAGCCGCTTCATGGTGTTCTTCCCCCAGGACGCCCATGCCCCCTGCATCGCACTGAACCATCCCACCACGGTGCGCAAGTGCCTGGTCAAAGTCAAACTCTGAGCCATTGCCCATAAACGCGCAAGACGTCCGAAGTCGGGCGTCTTGTTTTTTCGGATTTATGCAAAAAGCGGGTCCGCCGGAATCGGCGGACCCGCAGGTTAGAAAGCGTGGAGTTACTCCTCCACTTCCTCCAGTCTTTCCTTAAAGCGGCTCTCCAGCGCGCTCTTTTTCGTCGCGGAAGCCTTGTACTTCTGGACGTTGATCATGCTGTTCTTCACTGGCGTGATGGTGCCGGCGCCGGCCACGCAGCCGCCGGGACAGCCCATGCCCTCCAACAGATAGCCATCCCGCTTGCCGGCCTTGGCCATCAGCAGCATCTTGCGGCACTCCTTCAGGCCGTCACCATACTCGATCTTTACCTCGCGCTCCGGGTCCAGCTGGCGGATGACCTCCGCCACGGCGGCGGCCACACCGCCGCCCACAGCAAATCCACGACCCGCAGCTGTGCCTTCGGTGAAGTCGTCGGCGGGATCTTCCTCAATCTGGGAGAAGTCGATCTTTTTGGCATCGAACATGCCCTGCAGCTCCTCAAAGGTCAGAACGTAGTCCACGTCGGACCGGACGGATCGGCGGTTAGCCTCCAGTTTCTTGGCGGCGCAGGGCCCGATGAACACGATGCGGGCGTCGGGATGCTCCTTCTTCACCATACGGGCGGTGATGACCATAGGGGTCAGGGCCATGGAGATGTAGTCCTTGAACTCGGGGTACAGCGTCTTGGCCATGACGGACCAGGCGGGGCAGCAGCTGGTGCCCATGAAGGGCTGGTTCTTGGGTACGTTCTCCATGAAGTCATGGGCCTCCTCAATGGTACAAAGGTCGGCACCGATGGCCACCTCCACCACATCCTCAAAGCCCAGAGTCCGCATGGCAACCTTCAGCCGGGCGGGGGTAGCGTCAGGGCCGAACTGATTGACAAAGGCAGGGGCCACGCAGGCGATGAGCTTATGGCCCCGCTTCATGGCGTGGATGATCTGGAAGATCTGGCTCTTGTCGGCGATGGCGGCGAAGGGGCAGTTCACCAGGCACATACCGCAGGAGACGCACTTGTCATAGTTGATCTTGGCCCGCCCGTACTCGTCGGACTCGATAGCGTCCATGCCGCAGGCGGCGGCGCAGGGCCGCTCAATCTTGCTGATGGCGTGATAAGGGCATTGGTTGGCACACTTGCCACACTTGATGCACTTCTCCTGGTTAATATGGCAGTGCTTGTCCTTGTCCAAATAGATGGCATCCTTGGGGCACACGTTCATGCAGGGATGGGACATACAGCCTTGGCAGTTGTCGGTAATACGTACCTGCTTCGGCGGGCAGGCATTGCAGGCAAAGGGGATGATATTGACCAGCGGCTCCTCAAAGAACTTGTCGTCAGCCTCGGCGGCGGCCCGAATGCCGTCGCTGATGATGCTGGCCTCGCTCATGGCCTGCAGGGGTAGGCCGCAGGCCAGCCGCAGGCGCTGCTGGACGATGGCGCGCTCCAGAAACACGTCGTGGCGGTGGTGGGCGATCTCGCCGGGGACAATTTTATAGGGAATACGATCAAACCGAGAGTAGTCGTCACTCTCATAGGCAAGCCGGGCCACCTCTGTAAATACGCTGCGGCGGATGTCATCTACCGCGCTATGTACACCTCTCATTCGTCTTCTTCCTCCATGATTCTTCCAGGTTGTTGTCCTATTATGAAAAGTTTGCATATCAATTATAAATAAAATAGTTCTATATTGCAAGCTTTCTTCCTTGAAAAAGAGGATTTACAAACACCCTCTGGTTTTCCCCATGCCCGGCATTTTTCAGGAAAGCCGAAAACAGGCCGCGCCTCAAAGGCTCGGCCTGTTTTCGGAGAGAGAAAAAGAAGGAGAAAAAATGAAAATCAGCTCACGGTCGGCTGACCACTTGCTGTCCTCGAGGGATGTCTCCCTTGTGGATGCGTTTATGATAGCAGGCATTTCTGAAATAAACATGAAAACGCTGCAAACAATTTGTGAACATTTTTCCGCCCTTTCAGCCGCGTTTCAGCTTTCTTTAAGCTTTGACGCTATACTGAATCTGTGAAAATTTGGGGCCGCGCTTTCGCCGGCTCTTTGAGGAGGTTATCTGCTTGATCGAAGTGAAAAACCTGGTGAAGCGCTATGGGAATCACAATGCCGTGGATCATCTGAGCTTCACTGTGGAGGACGGCCAAGTCTTTGGTTTCCTGGGACCCAACGGCGCCGGCAAGTCCACCACCATGAATATCATCACCGGCTATCTGGCCGCTACTGAGGGCGATGTCATCATCGAGGGCCACAACGTGCTGGAGGAACCGGAGGCGGCCAAGCGCTGTATCGGCTATCTGCCGGAGCTGCCGCCCCTGTATCCCGACATGACCGTGACCGAGTATCTGCAGTTCGCGGCGGAGCTGAAAGAGATCCCCAAGGCGAATCGGGAAAATCAGATCTCCCAGGCCATGGCCCTGACCCATCTGGAGGATATGGCAACCCGCCTGATTCGGAATCTGTCTAAGGGCTACCGCCAGCGGGTGGGCCTGGCCCAGGCAATTCTGGGCTTCCCCAGGATCATCATTCTGGATGAGCCCACCGTGGGTCTGGACCCCAAGCAGGTAGTGGAGATTCGGGATCTGATCCGCCGTCTGGCCAAGGAGCATACCGTCATTCTCAGTTCCCATATTCTGTCGGAGATCCGGGCGGTCTGCGACAAGGTGCTGATCATCCGCAAGGGGCGGTTCGTGGCTTGTGACACCCCGGAGGACCTGGAGGAGCAGCTGTCCGCCAGCGACCGGATGGAGCTGCTGGTGAAGGGCACCCAGGAGGAGGCGGAGCAGGTGCTGCGCAAGCTTTCCGGCATCGGGGCATACACCGTCCTGGAACATACCGGCGACACGGTGCGGCTCAGCCTCCACTCTGACGGAGACCGGCGGGAGGAGCTGTTCTTCGCCTTCGCCGGTGCCAAGCTGCCGCTGCTGGAACTGCGGCCCCGGCTGGCTACACTGGAGGATGTGTTCCTGGATCTGACGGATGACGACGACGCGGTGGCCGCCAAGGCCGCGGCGCTGCTGAAAAATGAGCCTGCCAAGGCGGGCACCAAGGAGGACAGCGATCATGCGGGCAATTTATAAACGGGAGGTCCGGTCTTACTACAACACCTTGACCGGCTGGATCTTCATGGCCGTGATGACGGCCTTTATCGGCGTTTACTTTATGGTATACAACATGCTCAACGGCGCCGCCTATTTCTCCTACGCCCTGAGCGCCGTGCTGTTTCTGTTCATGGTGCTGGTACCCCTGCTGACCATGCGGTCCATGGCCGAGGAGCGGCACAGCAAGACCGATCAGCTGCTGCTGACCTCCCCGGCCTCCATCTCCGGTGTGGTGCTGGGCAAATTCTTCGCCATGATGACCGTGTTCCTGGTACCGGTGCTGATCTCCTGCCTGTGTCCCCTGATCATCCGGCTCAACGGAACAGCCTTCCTGAAGGCGGACTACGGCACCATCCTGGCCTTCTTCCTGCTGGGCGGCGTTCAAATTGCCGCTGGCCTTCTAATCTCCGCCCTGACGGAGAGCCAGATTATCGCCGCCGTCGGCACCTTCAGTGTGTTGCTGGTAATGTACCTGTGGGACGGCCTGGTGTCCCTTCTGCCCACCAGCGCCTCCGGCTCCCTTGTGGGCCTGCTGATCATTCTGCTGGCCATCTGCTTCCTGGCGGACGCCATCTCCAACAACTGGATGGTCACCGGCGGCATCGGCTTGGTCGGTGCCGTGGCCCTTGTGGGCGCCTATATCCATGACTCCTCCAGCTTCAACAGCCTGCTGCCCAATCTGCTGGGTAGCTTCTCCCTGACAGATGCGTTCACCGCCTTTGCCACGGATCACGTCTTCGATCTGCAGGGGCTGCTTCTGTATCTCTCGCTGACGGCGCTTCTGCTGTTTTTGACCTGCCAGGTGCTGCAAAAGCGCCGGTGGAATTAAGGAGGTATGAGAACGATGTCTCTCTTTTCCAAAAAAGAAGCGGAAAACACTTCCGCGTCTGAAAAAGCCGGCCTGAAGGAACGGCTCCGCACCGCCTCCAAGTCCCACCGCTCCCGCCGGGGTGCCTTCTCCGCCGGTCTGACGGCTCTTGCCGTGGCGGCGGTCATCATCTTCAACCTGCTGGTGGCCCAGCTGCCAGCAACGGTCACACAATTTGACATGGCGGACTCCGGCATTTATAATATTACCGCGACGACCACGGATTACCTGTCCGGCATCACCGACGACGTGGTGGTCCATGTGCTCTGCAACGAGGACAGCGTGGACTCCCGGATCGTTCGGTTCCTCAGCAAGTATGAGGACCTGTCCGACCACGTCTCCGTGGAATATGTGGACCCCGTGGTTCATCCCTCCGTGCTGAGCACCTATGACGTGGAGAACAATACGGTGGTGGTCACCTGCGAGGCCACCGGCCGGCAGGAGTCCTTCTCCATCAGTGACATCATCGGTTATGACCAGCTGACCTACTACTATTACGGCCAGTACAACGAGACCGACTTTGACGCCGAGGGTCTGCTGACCTCCGCCATCGACGGTGTGCTCTCCGGCGCCACCCGGACGGTGTACCGCACCGCCGGCCATGATGAAAGCTCCCTGTCCGTGGACACCATTGAGCTGCTGAAAAAGAATCACCTGGCTGTGGAAGAGGTCAACCTGCTCATCAACAACGGCATTCCCGATGACTGCGACCTGCTGCTGATTCTGGCCCCCACCCGGGATCTGGCGGATGACGAGCTGACCATGATTCAGGAATATCTGGCCGCCGGCGGGCAGGTGGTCTACTGCATGGCGGACCAGGATTTAAGCCTGCCCAACTTTGAGACCCTCTGTGCCGACTATGGCATGACCGTGGCGGCCGGCCTTATCGCAGATACTCATCGGTATTATCAGAACAACCCGTTCCTGTTCTTCCCACTGGTGGACAGCGGCGTGGATGCCGCCAGAAACCTGACGAATGACTCCACCGTCCTTCTCTACGGCTCCCGGGGTGTCACTCTGACGAACCCCTCCCGGGACACCATTACCGTGGAGTCCTTCCTGAACACCTCCGAGGGCGGCACCGCTGTGACCGAGGACAACACCCAGACCACCGGTATCTATTCCGTGGGCGCCATGGCTACGGAGGAGATTGACGACAACATCACTGCCCGGCTGACCGTCTTTGGCTGTGTCCCTGTGGATACCGCCGTCACCACGGCCTTTACCAACCTGGACAACACCTCTCTGTTCCTGCAGTCCATCATCTGCGGCTTTGAGGATATCTCCAACCTGAGCATTGAGCCCGTGAGCCTGGAGGATCCAACCAACACCGTCTCCACTGGCGGACTGTGGGCGCTGCTGTTCATCTTTGTCATTCCCCTGGCCGCCATCATTTTCGGCTTTGTCCGGTGGATGCGGCGCCGCAAGCTGTAACCTTCGGTGAGGGCGCGGCTATCCTTGTCGCCCTCCGGGGGCTTCATTCCGATTCTACCGCCCGCGGGGCGCATGGAGGTTTACTATTATGTACGCAAGCCAAAAACAAACGCTGAAGGTTCTGATCGCCGCCGTAGCGGCGCTGGCGATTTTGCTGCTGATTGTGACCGCAGTAAAAAAGCGCAGCGCGGAGGAGAAGCAGGAGGTTGCCTCTTCCGCAGCGGCCGCCACCGTTACGGACGATTCCACCCAGTACAACGCCATGGTCTATAACAACGGCAGCGCCACGCTGTCCTTTGCACAGGACGAGGCGGGGACCTGGTACTGGACGGATGATCCGGATTTCCCTCTGGATCAGGATTACATTTTGAAGATTCTTGATACCATCACTGGGCTCCATCCCCAGCAGACCATCACCGGCGGGGACGCCCTGGAGGACTATGGCCTGGCGGAGCCCGCCATGACGCTGACCGCCACGGCGGAAAACGGAGACTCCCTGACGCTGAATTTGGGCAACCAGGTCACCGGCAGCAGCGGCAGCTACTACCTGTACATTACCGGGGATGAGACGACCATCTACGTGGTCTCCAACACCCTGGCCTCCAAACTGGAGCTGGGCATCTATGACATGATGCAGATGCCGGAGCTGCCGTCCATCCCGGAGGAAAACTTCAACACCATTACTGTCGAAGGTGCGGAGGAGACAACCCTGACCTCTTATGCGGACCGCTCCTCCGCAGGCAGTTCCAGTGCCAGCGCGAATTCCAGCGCGGAGAACCAAGCCGTCACCGTCACCTGGCGCTCCTCCGGCGCCAACGTCACGGACAACAGCGATGTTCAGAGTCTGATCTCCACCTTGTCCAACCTGCCTCTGAGCCGCTGTGAGGACTACAACCCTGTGGACGAGGCCGTTACCATCTGCGGCTTTGACGCACCCACCGCCACGGTGACGGCGGAGTATCTGGACGAGACTGGCAGCGAGCAGACGCTGACCCTCTATGTGGGCGGCGCCACCGCCGCGGGGGATGGGTACTTTGTCCGGGTCAACGATGACACTACCATTTACTCTATGACCAGTGACAGCCTGTCCACCATCCTGTCCGTAGCAGCCAGCGGTTTGGCTGCATAAACGCCGGACTTTATTGATATTTTAAGGTAAGCCTGATAAAATCAAGGGGAAACCAGGAGAATATCCGGTTCCCCTTGATTTTTACCTCTCTGCGGGGGATATCTGATTTTGAAAAGCGAGGTGCGATTCCATGCGCGTTTTAGTGGTGGAGGATGAGGTCCGGCTGGCGGCCACATTGCAGGATCTGCTGGAGATGAACGGCTATACGGCGGACGTCTGCCACGACGGGGAGTCCGGCCTGGACAACGCTCTGACCGGGATCTATGACGTGATTCTGCTGGACGTAATGCTGCCCAGGCTGGATGGCTTCACGGTGCTCCGCCGCCTGCGGGCCGAGGGCGGCACCACGCCGGTGCTGATGCTCACCGCCCGGTCCGAGATCAGTGACAAGGTCACCGGGCTGGACAGCGGCGCGGACTACTATCTCACCAAGCCCTTTGACCCTAAAGAACTGCTGGCTTGCGTCCGGGCCCTGACCCGGCGGCAGCCGGAGCTGCGCACCTCCGATTCCATCACCTGCGGGGATCTGCGACTGGAACAGAACTCCTTCACCCTGTTCTGTGGAGAGAAATCCGTCCGCCTGAGCCGCAAGGAGTACGACCTGATGGAACTGCTGATGCTGAATCAGAAGCTGATCGTCACCAAGGAGAAAATTCTGGTGAAGGTCTGGGGCTATGAGTCCGACGCGGAGGACAACAATGTGGAGGTCTATGTCTCCTTCCTGCGGAAGAAGCTGGATCATCTGCGGTCCACTGTGAAGATCAAGACCATCCGCATGGTTGGCTACTGCCTGGAGACCGGGGAGGAATGATAGGATGACGCGTACCCGGAGAGGGGAGCATTTCCCCATGATCCAACGCCTGCGGCTGCAGTTCGTGGCGGTGTGTATGCTGCTGGTCACCGCCGTGCTGGCAGTGGTTCTCATATCCGTATACACCGCGGCCCAATACGGCACGGAACGGGTCAGCCACACCGTGCTGGAACGGGTGCTGCAGGAGGAGGGCAGCCTGTCCTTTTCCGGCGGACAGCGGGGCCCGAATCTGGGCTCCGGCAACGTCCAGCTGCCCTATTTCACGGTGCAGATCTGGAACAGCAGCACGGTCTATGTCACCGGCGGCACCTATGAAAACATTGAGGACACGGCGGAGCTGTCCGCCATTTTGCGGGAGTGCCTGAGCCAGAATTCTTCTGAGGGCTCCATCACCAGCTATCATCTGCGGTATCTTCGGCGGGACAACGGATTCTTCACCAAGATCGCCTTCGTGGACATCTCCATGGAGCAGGCGGCCCTGAAGGCCATGATGAGCGCCTATCTCCAGATCACCCTGGCAGCCCTTGTTCTGCTGCTGGCGGTGTCCGTGGTCCTGAGCAGGTGGGTGACCCGCCCGGTGGAACGGGCCTGGGCGCAGCAGCGGCAGTTTTTGTCCGACGCCTCCCACGAGCTGAAGACGCCCTTGACCGTCATCCTGTCCAACGCGGAGCTGATGGAATCCTCCCCGCTGGAGGAAAAGCAGGCCCGGTGGGCGGACAACATCCACTCCGAAGCAGGACGGATGAAGTCTTTGGTGGAGGAGATGCTGACCCTGGCCCGGGCCGACAACATGGTCCGCACCGCTGTCTACTCGGAAGTAAACCTGTCTGACGTGGCTGCGGACAGCGCCCTGCTGTTCGAGCCGATGGCCTTCGAGGTGGGAAAGCCCTTGGAATACGACATTGCCGAAGGCGTCATCGTCATCGGGGACAGTGACAAGCTGCGGCAGCTCATCTCCATTCTTCTGGACAACGCTATCAAATACGGAAAAGACGGCGGCGTCATTCGCCTGACCCTGACCAAAACGGACCGGCAGATTTGGCTTCAGGTATCCAACGAGAACGCCGGGGATCCTATTCCACCTGACCAGCTGTCCCGGCTGTTTGAGCGGTTCTACCGGGCGGACGCCTCCCGGGGGGAGAAATCCGGCTTCGGTCTGGGGCTCCCCATCGCTCAGAGCATTGCGGCGGAGCACAAGGGCACTTTAAAGGCCGAGAGTGACATGGCGGGTACCCGGTTTACCTTTACCATGCCGCTGAGAAAATAAGGTCCGGGCGGGTGGAAACAGCGCAGAACCTGTTCACAGCCGTGGTGACCTTTCTCCTGGCGGCACAATTGAAATAACGAAAACGGCTTTCGGAGCGCTGCTCTGAAAGCCGTTTTTCTGCAGAAGAAATCATATTCCACTATTGAGAATGTTCTGCTGCCGGGAGGAAAAACAATATACCAGGGTCTGAAAAGACGTAACGACCATCCAGCCGATGCCAGTGGCAAGAGCCACCGCCGGCAGGCCCATCCTGCCAATGAGCAGCCAGGACAGAATCACTCGGACAGTGATATGGAATGTGGTGCCAATGACGGGGATATTCACCATGCCCAGTCCCCGGAACCAGCCCACATAGGTGCAGCCCACAAAGCACAGTATATAGAAAACCGCCACTACCCGCAGATAGGCGGCGCCGCTTTCCACAACCGGGCCGCCGGACTGACTGGTCATCAGCGTGATGCTGTCGGTGGCGGTGACATAGAGTATGCCTGACAGGGTCAGTCCTATGACTGCCATCAGCTTCATGCCCTTGCGGAAGCCCTCTTTGACCCGTTCCACACCGTGATTTCCAATATTTTGGGCGATGAAGATGGATATGGCCGTGCCGCCGCTGTCTCCAAAGGAGTTGGCGAAGCCCTCCACCCGGGTGGTAGCGGTATAGGCGGCGATCATGCCGGTACCCATGGCATTCACTGCCCCCTGAATCAGCAGCTTGCCGATGTACAGACTGGAGTTGTGCAGAGCAGAGAACAGGCCAAAGGTCAGGCTTTTTTTCAGCAGTTCCCGGTCCAGCACGGCATCCTCCCGGCGGAACAGCAGCTCCGGCAGCATCCGACGCACATAGAAAAAGCACAGCAGGGCGGACAGGGCCTGGGCCAGCACTGTGGCCCAGGCGGCTCCCCGGATTCCCCAGGTCAGTTCCGCCACAAACCAGAAATCCAGCCCCACGTTCAGCGCCATGGACACGAATAAAATTGCCAGGGCCGCGACGGTGTTGCCCACCGCCCGAAGAATGGCGGCAAAGAGATTATAAAAATAGGTGGCTGCCAGACCGCAGCAGACGATGGCCAGATAGGCCCGGCACTCCGCCAGAACCTCCGGCGGCGTATGGATCAGCCGCAGCAGGGGAGAGAGAAGAAGCAGCGCTGTCAGGCTGAAGGCTATGGTGGCTCCTCCGCCCCACACCATGGAGAGATAGCTCTCCTTTCGGAAGGAGCGCAGATCCTCCGCCCCGTAAAACTGGGCGAACAGCACAGAAAAACCGGAACAGCAGCCGCTGAGGATGAAGATGAACAGGTTCATCACCGTGCCGCCCACGCCCACGGCAGCAAAGGCGTTCTGTCCCACATACCGGCCGATGATCCAGGCATCCGCCGCGTTATAGAATTGCTGCAGGATGTTACCCACCAGCAGCGGTGTCATCAGCTGCAGCAGCTGCCGGTAAATATTTCCCTGCGTCAGATTCCGCGTGTGCCGCAAGCGCGATCCCCCCTCTTTTTGCGTTTGCCCCATAATATCAGAGAAAAGAATCGTTGTAAAATGCCTATTTTGCCTTTATAATATAATGGTTGATTGTAAAATCAAGTTGGACACTTGAGTAAAAAATCCATAGTGATTTTTCTCCCCGTGGTAGAATGAAGTTACCACACAACTTCTACAGAGGGAGGGCAATCACTATGGACT
>Ga0129307_1001755_pt1 | contig 20909 bp, 19 predicted proteins | sample P1105metagenome_FD_94437 | JGI IMG/M metagenome (GOLD analysis project Ga0129307, IMG submission 94437) | Capybara group fecal microbial communities from Wisconsin, USA - P1105 metagenome | ecosystem: Host-associated > Mammals > Digestive system > Large intestine > Fecal | place: USA: Wisconsin... | reverse complement strand
CGCGTTCCATCAGGCGCTTGCCGTAGTCCATGTGCGCCATTTCGCGTCCACGGAACTGCATGATAAGCTTCACCTTCATACCGTCCTGCAAGAACTCGCCCGCCTGCTTGATGCGGTACTGGTAGTCGTTCTCGGCAGTCTTCGGGTGCATCTTGATTTCCTTGAGCTTCACCACGTGCTGTTTGGCCTTTGCGGCCTTCGCCTTCTTCAGTTGTTCGAACTTGTACTTGCCGTAATTGATGATGCGGCAGACAGGCGGCTTAGCGTTCGGGGAGACTTCCACAAGGTCCAGTCCGGCGTCTTTCGCCATCTGCAATGCCTTGCTCGTCTCGATAATGACAGCTTCGCCATCTTCTTTCACGAGACGAATCGGAGAGATATGGATATCTTCGTTGATACGGGTCCCATCACTGGGACGGTTGGGCATGCGACGATCGCGCGGATTAGGGAACAAGTATGCTACCTCTGATATGATTGTTTGTTAATGCGAGCGTAAATTTAGAATTTTTTTCATATTTTTCCAACAACTTTTTTATGAACCCCTTTAAAATTCGCCATATTTTAGTATAATTGTCATGCTCGCGGCGGTAGCTCAATGGTAGAGCCTTAGCCTTCCAAGCTAATGGTTGCCGGTTCGATCCCGGTCCGCCGCTCTTAGACCTCCCTTTGGGAGGTCTTTTTTACTCATTAATCATCGTCCTTGATGCAACGGACTAAATTTCCCTTGTATTTTTCGATGTAATATTCATCTGCTTTATCATATAATCCGTCAAAATACACATATCTCGCACTTCCATTGTAAGTAGTATAATGTTCCGTCGAAGTCCAAAATTGTGCACCGATACCAACCGAGGACGTTGCCCCACCACCAGGAAGGGCCGAAAAGCCATATTCATCTATTCCAGTTTTTCCTTCCTCCCAGCCACTGGTCGATTTGAGCATTTTGCCGGCAACAGACATCCCCCCAACATAACGAAACAACGTTTCATACTCATTGTAAGTCGGCAAATGCCAACCTTCCGGGCAAACGCCTCGAACCCGTGAATTATTCTCCTTCTTACCACAGTTCGATTCCATCACATAATATCCACAGCCTAACGCATCTGAAGAATAAAAACCAGCCGAATCAACAGCAGCACTCCACGAATACAAACGCCCATATTTATCACAAAGCGAATCACTAACGCAATGATTTCCAAGTACAAAATTTGAATCCGGATCTTTGTATTTAAAATTCAGATTTTGGGCCATCCACCACTGTTTACCAATTTTCACCGTTTTATACACCTGACCATCGCGTTCATCCGTCAGCGAACCATACACAATTTTATTATGCCATCCAGCATTCTGGCATATCACATCTTTACCTGTAGAATCCTTGCCCTCCATTCCTTCACGTTCTTCGGTACACTTAGGCAAACGCCAAGTCGTGTCATTCACACAAGTCTTAACCACATTGTCGTTTCCGCCACCGTCCTTGCAAGTGGACTTGGCAGCCTCGAAAGCCATTTCCACACCGGCTTCGGATTCCATATTGTACATGGAGTAAGTCTTGGAGTCAGTCGTGCCATCCGCGTTCTTGATAGTCACAATCAAATCACGTCCATCTACTTTGTAAGTATACTCAGCTTCACCCCCCAAATCATCCTTGCGGGAAAAATGCCAAGTACTCACATCATTCTTTTCCATCGCTTCGCAAGCACCACGCTGAGTGCACTTTTCTTTTACCGTAATTTGGGGTTCCTGAAGTTCTTCAGAGCTACTGGACTCTTTGATTCCGCTACTCGAGGAGGACTTGCCAGAGGACGAACTTTTACCTTTACTAGACGAAGAGCTTTTGACTTTCGCGCTCGATTTCGGCTGGTCATCATCAGGGAGGCCACTCGCCTTAGTTGGGCCATCGTCGCCACATGCGACCAACATCAATGCCGAGATAACGGCAAATGGGATAAAGGATTTGGCAAGTTTCATAAGAAATCCCCTTCTTGAAAAAAAAACATCCCATTAACACATCTTTATAAATGTACAAAAACAACAAGTCTAAAGAAAAGTTATCAGTCATTGGTTATTTCAAAAAAGGAACGTAATATAAATATCCACTTTAAACTTTCCGGGAACTTTTTAAATTTGGGAGTAGAAAAAGAGGATTTCATGTTTTTTGAACAAGCCATCGCTCACAACCTCCCGAATTATACGAAGGAATCGGATTCCGCTTACGGCGAGACTCTTGCCCCGCTCGAATACAAGGACGAACTCAAGGTCAAGAACGCCGCCATCCGCGAATTCTGGGAAGTGAACCGCCTTGCTCGCGGTCCGCAGCCGATTGTCGCTAGCCCCATGCCGCGCAATTACCGCACCACGTCCAAGCGCCAAGTCGAAATGAAACCGGGCGATTTGCGTTTCAACGAATACGATAGCATCTTGGAGCCCGAAGAGCACAATGCGATTTACCGCCTGCTGTTTGACAAGCTGATTACACCGGCATACAAGCCGCTCGCTTACGCGCTCAACTGGATTATCATCCGTGGCACGTACAAGTACCGCGTCGTGATTTTCAACGTGAAAAAGTTGGACGCAAGCATCGTGCGCAAGCTGAAGCAAATTGCAGAAGTATTGCAGCAGTGCCCGTACCACGTGACGGCGGCGCACACTTACGTCGATACAACGGAATCGAACTACTACCTCGAAGCGAAGCGCCCGACGGACACGCTCAATTTCAAGCAGCTTTACGGCCCGCGTGAACTTTCGCTCGACCTCGGCCATTTCAGGCTCAAGTACCCGGTAACGGGATTCAGCCAAATCAACGAAAGCCAAATTCACAACCTCATCAAGTCCGCAAGCCGCTTGCTTGGCCTTGAAAAGGGCGACCACTTCTTGGATCTTTACTGCGGTTACGGCCTCTTCAGTTTTGCGCTCGGCGAAGCCGCCAAGTCCGTGCTCGGTGTGGAATGGGAAGGTCCGTCCATCGATTGCGCGAAAGCTTCCGCAAGATTCTTGAAGAAGAACTACAAGTTCATCGCAGGCAAGATTGACGAGACTTTCGTGCAGATGCGACTCCCGCGGCCGATCCCTGGCGAACCGGAACGCATTTTGCTCGACCCGCCGCGCAAGGGAACTGAACCCGGCGTGATTCGTGCGCTTGCTTTGCGAAAGCCCGTGCGCGTGCTGCACATATTCTGCGGCACCGACGAAATCCCGGATGCACTCGCCGAATGGGAACGTTTTGGCTACCGCGTCAAGGAAGTGCTGCCGCTCGACCTTTTCCCGGGCACGCCGCACCTCGAAACGCTCGTCGCTCTCGAAAGAAAATAAAAAAGGCGAAGCATCGCCTCACAGTTTATAAGAAAGTCATCCTCGCCACAAGCGAGGATTTTTTTTCATCTAAGATTCAACTTGGTAAATGTTTCGTAATGGTCGCCGGTATAGTAGATATTGCAGTTTTTACTATAAACTAAGCGATTCTTTCCGCGATTAACCTCGAAGTAATCGACATCGGCTTCCCTGTAACTACCGCTTGGAAGCTTGCCGTCGCGATTTTGAAAAACATCGCCACCAATCATCACGCCCAGCTTTCTCTGCGGATTAAAGTTCCATCTTTCGAACGTGCGCCCCGTTTTACGCTCGTACAAGCGGATAGCCTCATTCTTGGTGACGTAATTAGGCGGCAAGTAGCCGTTGTCACAAATAAACTTCGCCACTTCGTCTTTTGTGGTATATTGACTGCCCTGTACATCAACTTGAGCCGCCACTTCCTGATTCGAGTTTCCATCTGTACTAGGTTTTTCTGTCAGCCCGAAGAATCCCGCACCAGCAACCAAGATTGCACCCAAGGTAAGCTTGATATTACGAGACGCGCTACTGCGACGAGAACCTTTTTTATTTGAAGACATAACATTCCCTTGCGATATAAGTAAACTACGTCAAGAATATAACTTTTTTTCTATCTTTGCCTTGGGGTATTTGATTATGGCAACATCTGACGAGAAACCGGCACTTTGGACGCGCACATTCGTGACGGTCGCCGCCGCGAATTTTCTCCTGTTCTTTAGCTTTTACCAGCTGTTGCCGATTCTTCCACTGTACATCATCGAAAAATTCCAGACCGACAACGCGACCGCGGGCATCATCATTTCGCTTTACACCATCGGTGCTCTCGCCTGCCGCCCCTTCGCAGGCTTCCTCGTCGATACGCTCAGCCGCAAGCCGCTCTACTTCTGGACGTTCTTTGCATTCACCGTCTGCTTTGTCGGCTACAAGGTCGTCGGGCTTTTGCCTATTCTTGCCGTTGTACGTTTCGCCCACGGACTTTTCTTCGGCATATCGAGCACAGCAAGCAATACGGTCGCGATTGACGCTCTGCCAGCCAGTCGCCGCGGCGAAGGCATCGGCTACTTCGGCATCAGCGTGAATCTCGCCTTCGCCACCGGTCCCATGACCGGAATGTTTCTTTACGAAGCATTCGGCGACACAATCGTCTTTGCAATTTCCATCGCCCTTTGCGTCATCGGCCTCATTCTCGTGCAGACGTTACGCGTTCCCCGCAAAGAGAAAAAGCCGCACGCCCCGCTTTCGCTCGACCGATTCTTCCTCACGCGCGCCGTCCCGCAATTTGCAAACTTCATATTCGTCGGTTTCGCTTACGGCCCGGTCACCAACTACATCGCGCTTTACGCCAAGGAACTCGGCATCGGCGGTTCCGGCTGGTTTTACGCCCTCATCGCCGCAGGTCTCATTTTGAACCGCATCATGACGGGCCGTCTCATCGACCGTGGCTACCTCATCCACCTCGTCGGTACCGGCATGACGCTGAATGTCATCGCATACTTTATCCTCACTTTCAGTCACGGAGTCGCCACATTCTTCATTGCGGCATTCCTCATCGGAACAAGCCTCGGACTCATCTTCCCCGGTTACCAGACCATGTGCGTGAACCTCGCCCGCCACGATCAACGCGGCACCGCGAACAGCACGTACCTCAGCGGCTGGGACATCGGCATCGGAGCAGGGATTCTCACCGGTGGCGCCATGGCGAACTATTTCGGCATGCATCGCCCCGTATTTCTCGCCTGCGCCATCGCGCTAGTCATTGCAGACATCCTGTATTTCACATGGACGTCGCGACATTACCTTAAAAACAAACTGGAAGGGTGATTGCTAATTAGGCATTAGCTAGCGCGCTTATCCTCGTACATTTTCTTGTCGGCGTGCATCACACAATCTTTAAAGCTATTGATATCACCGTTCCAACGGGCAAAACCCATGCTGGCCTCGATTGTGTAAGAAAGCGAGCCGCCCTTATCTGCAATAACTTCTTGCAAACAATCATGAATGCGTTCAACCAGTTTTTCCGGGAAATCCGTCCGCGCAATCAACAAGAACTCGTCACCGCCATAACGGCAAAGGAATATCGAAAAACTCACACGTTCGCAAGCCTTCTTTAACGCCTGCGAAACAAGGACAAGCGCCCTATCGCCTTCGACATGACCGTAAGTATCATTAATCTGTTTAAAGTGATCGATATCGACCATCAATATAAACGAATTTTTCAAGTCACGCACCTGATGCAAATAATGGTTCAGCCTGTTGCGGTTGTTGAGCATCGTCAAGGAATCCGTCGAAATCATCTGGTTCTGCAAATGCAAATAGACAAACAAAATAATGAACGTGCACCAGAAACAGAATATCGGCGTCGTGAGGGCAAAGAAAACTTGCGCTCCGCCCGCAATAATGCAGCCCGGCGTGTAACTGGCCACAATCATAAACGTTTTCAGGTTCGGGCTATTCTGCAACGAGCACCCGCGAACAAGGCCGCGAACCGTCGCCGACACAAAATAGACCACAGGGATAAATGCCAAGACAACATAATAGAAAAAACGCGGTTCCAAATTTTCTTCAAGCCAAAAATCCGGAGCAAAAGCAAAAGACACAAGCAAAGCGAAGGACAGTAGCACAATCGGAATCCGCAACTTCACCTCGAATTGATGAATCTGCAAGCGGGTCATCTCCGGTCGCGTGCTGATTTCGGCAAACAAGAAACAACTGTAGGCGACAATTGCCAAAATCACGGCGTTGAGAAAATTCACGGCAAGAACGCTAAACGTATTTTTCGGGAAAACGCTATCGTTTACAAGCGCCCAAACGGAATCGTTCATGAAATAAATGATGTGCCACAACACCAAATTCTGGAAAAGAGAGTGTTTCATCTGCGGCGTCGGCAATTTTTTTATGCTGTAAAGCAACAGCATCAAAATGCATGCGCACCCCACATTGACTTCCGCATAGAATCCAAATACACTCATAAAGAAGAAAATATATTATTTCCCTCAAAACGTGAAAAAATTGCACGTATAATTCCAAAAACAAAAAATTTTCGGTTAATTGGCGCACCAAATGTTGCATATAGAACATAAAATAATCCAATATAATTCAAGAAATTGAGTTTTTGCCCATTTTTACAAAATTTTGTTGCATCAAAAATTGCTTTTTCGCCTTCAAAAAATTATATTAAGAGTTAGATGAAACCGATTATTGAATATTCCGATTTCCGCCAATACATGCGGGATTTCTACGAAGAACGCAAACTTCGCCATGTTTTTTCGTGGCGTGAGTTTTCCAAAAACGCAGGATTCACGTCGTCTTCGTACATGAAGGTCGTCTGCGACGGCAAAAGCAACCTCAGCCGCATCGGCGTTGAACGCACCGGGCAGGCAATGGGGCTAGTCGGTTTCGAAATGGATTACTTCAGGGCCATGGTCAAGTTCGGGCAAGAAACCGACGACGAGAAAAAGAAAGTCGCCTACGCAGAAATGCTCGCCATCGCCAAGGAACACAAGGTCAGAGTCATCGAGAGCGACCTGTTCGATTTTTACGAATCCTGGAAAAACCCCGTCTTGAGAGAACTCGCCCCGCTAATGCCTGGCGCCACCCCCGGAGAACTCGCCAAGAAATGCTACCCGGAAATTTCCGCTTACGACGTCAAGCAATCGCTCGATTTTTTGACGAAAGCGGGTTTCTTGAAAAAGACCGGCGAAAACACTTACGTTCAAAGCGAAACATCCATCAAGGGTTCCCCAGAAGCGACACGCCTCGCCATCCGTGAAATGCACCGTGAAATGGCAAGAATTGCAGAAAAGTCGCTCAACTTGGCCAAGGCAGAAAGGAACTTCAGCGGCATCACCATGGGAATTTCCAAGGATTCCTACGAACAAATCGTCAAAGAGCTTGACGAATGCCGGAGAAAAATCGTAAGCATCGCAGCCGGCGATAAAAACATCAACCAAGTTTATAGATTAAATTTACAGTTGTTCCCGCTGACACGAAACGCCAAGGAGAATAATAATGATTAAGTTGTTTACAAAAATCTTTAGCTCCAGCGTCCCCGCCATGGCGGTTTTTTGCGTAATCGCCTGTACATCAGAAAATCCGATATTTACCGGTACAGCCGAAAAGCCCAACCAGTTCGCCCAAGGATACGACGAATCCAGTTCCTCTATCGGCATAGAGACATCTTCATCAACCGCATACTCGTCTCAAGAACAAATTCATCTCCCGCAGAATTCGTCTTCCAGCAAGATGTCTCAGCACATGTCTTCAAGCAGGGCGCCGCAACCTAAATCGTCCACTACCGCTCCATCCAGTTCAAATACAGGATCCCCAGCCCCCCATGAAGGGAGTATTGGACATGCAGGCAATGATCCATACAGCAAACAAACTCTTGATTATTACCTTCAGAAATACAAGGTTCCCGGCGTCACCTTCGACGAGAACGTTCTCGCATATAACGTCACATATAAATCTTGCGATTTATCACAAAATTCATGCAACGAAGTGCCAGACCTTCCGCCTTTTGCGTCTAACGGGTTGTACAAAATAACGGACGATAATCTGGCCAACGCGATTTCAATATACTCTATTACGTCTAAATTCATGGGAGGAACGCTCGCTAGTTCCGATGGATGCTCTCTCTACGTGCTGAACATCAACGAAACCTCGCCTGCCGTACACGTCCTCACAAAAATTTCGAAGGACACTCTCACAGTCGCAACATTCTACGACAACTGCGATTACGAACGTCGTCCGTTTGACATGTACGTCGGATTCCTATTCTCGTACTGCGGAGAACTTTCCGAAAAACCGGAAATCGTCATGACAAACAAACTCAACGAAGCCATGACATCATGCGGCTCCGTGGAATACAAAGAGTACATCAGCCAAAAAATACTGCCGGTAACAGCAACGTTATCACCAATACAAGATTAAAGAAAAAAGAAAATCAAAGTACGTCCAAGCCGCACCAAGTAGGCGCCCGGCGTTTTGAACTTTGCTCGAAGCGCAGATTCGAGAGCGTTGCGCGCGGCACCGGGTCCACGTAAAAGTTCAACCTGCAAAGTTCCCAAGCAGCGCCCCTGCAAATCAAACACCGTCGCCGAACCCAAGGCGTTCACAAAACTGTCTAAGCGAGCCGCAATAGAAGTCGTTCCCGAACTCGACGAAACGCTTGCCGAACTCGAAGGCACCACGGAACTGCTCGAAAGCCCGTATTCGAAAGCACCGAGGTCAGGAGCTTTACCAACAAACGGGAAACCGAGATCTTCGCCCTTGTCGATAGCGCGGCTCCCTTTCTTGAGTTTCAAGAAGCCCACATCGGGCAGGCTGCCGTCGGCATTGCGCGGGCCAAGCATTCCCGGAATCGCCGAGAGGTCCTTGCCGGTTACGGTCATGCTCGGGTCATCGAGACTTACAAAGTCGTCTTCGGTCAGGTCGAGATTCAAATTCCAAGAGTTGTTTTCGCCGGCGGGGCATTCCACGTAATGGTCGATGTTCCGGCTTTCAATCTTTTCCCAGCATTCCCCGATTTGCGAATTCTTGTTCGGGAAGGCGATGTTGTTCTTGAGCACGTGTGCGTTGTCGCCGGTGAGGGGCGCAATTGCGGCAAGGCGGTTCCCTTCGGAATCGTAGAGTGTCGATGCCATGGTAAATTCGCGGTCCTTGTTCATGTACGACGTGTTGTTGAGCCACTTGCTACCCACGCCGGTGTAGTTCGCGTAAAATCCAGTGGACTTGTTTTTCCAAGCGGCGCAGAACTTGATGGTATGACGCCCGCCGCCGAGGGTGCTTTCGCCCATCTTGATGCCGTGTCCGTTGCCGTTCTTTGGGTTTCCAAGCCCGTAATCGCTGTAGCCGTTCCCCATGGCGTAGCAGTTTTCCAGCACCACGGGGAATTCTTGGTTAATGAAATCGAAGCCGTCGTCGCTGTTCCACCAGGAACGGCACCCGATGAACTTGGTCGTATCGCCCTCGCCGGGCTTTTGGTAATGCGCGCCGAAACCGTCGGCGTTTTCGCCGTCGCCCTGCCAGCCCAAGGGGTCGTAGTTGTCGTGCGCGTCGCAGTTCAAGAAGATGTGCCCACCGCCGTCCGGCACGCCGTCGTTTGCGAAGAATCCGGGGCCCGCATTGTGGTGGCTGTCGATCAGCTCCAAGAAGATGTGCTTGCTCGCGTAAAGGAATACGCCGGAATTCGAGTTATGCTTCATGGGCGTGTTGCGGACATCAAAGCCCTTCAAGTGCAAATACTTTGCCGAAATCACGATGGGAGACGTGTACATCGCTCCCTCGGGAGTGCCGTCGCTATGGTCCGTGCCTGCGGCCACGGGGAGGTTCGCGCCATCAAAAATCGGGCGCTCACCCGGATAGGCCAGGTAATGGATGCGGTTGTCGTCGCTCTCGCCGCTTGCCGTGAGGACGATTGCCGCGGTCATCCTGTAACGCTCGAAAAAGACCGTATCGTGCAGGTCGTAGATGCCACCGCGAATCCAGACGGTATCGCCCGCATGCACTACCGTATTTGCCTTGTTGAGCGTCGCGAAAGGCTTGTCCTTTGTGCCTGCCGCACTGTCGCTGCCGTCGGTCGCCACGTAATACACGGCACCGAACGACTGGGTAGCCGACAAAGCCACCGACAAAACCGCTCCCAAAGCAACCATGAACTTTTTTCTCATAAACACCTGCAACAACTTCTTGTAATATACTCAAATTTTCGAAGAAGCAGGTGTGAGCCGCAACAAGGACATCGCCCAACGAAACTTCTTTTTTCGCCTTATCATAAGCTACAGAAAAATCCATGCCTATGGCTTGCAAAACAGCCTTTGGTTCTTTGACAATAGCAGTTTTGAAATCAGTTGTTTTCGCTACGGTCGCTTTGCTAGCATTAACTTTTGTTGCCTTACTTGCTTTTTTGCCTTTGCCATTTTTATCTCCTTGACAATTTTTCATGATAAATTTTATCATGATGGTTTAGCTTGTATTGAATATATCTTACAAAATACTTTTAGTCAAGCATTTTTTTCAAAATACATATAAAGCAAAGTAAAAAACGTTTGTTTTCGTTTACAAACTTCGAAATGACAGAAAGCCCATGGATTGCTTTATTTAAACTTTTGCAGATACCAAGAGACGTTATTCCACTTGGCATCGTATTCAATTCTATAGTCGAATTCTCTCGGATAGGATCCGCTCTCGATAATGCCCTTCAGCAACCCGTCCACAGGTTCGGGGTCATTGACCTGCCATATGACCTCGCAGGTTCCGCCCCATGTCACTCGGGCTAAGTATAATGCATTAGGGTGAACGGGGTCACCGATGATTTGTTTCGACAGTCCTTCGAGATATTGATACACAAACTCGGATTCTTCCGAAGTCGGCATCCCACTTTCTGTAAACTCCTTGTAATTCATAATAAGAGAGCAGGACCATCCAAAAATATCCTTGGGTTTGAATTTTCGCAAACTTGTGTTAACAACTATCACAGCAGGCTTTCCTTCTAAAGAACTTGTGACAACAGCAAATTCTCCCTCGGGAATGAGGACCTTCTTTGTGGTATTACGCCCGAAGGCGAAAAGACTTGAAAACAGACCCATAAGCAATAATATCCTTTTCGTAGCACCTGCAAGAACTGAGCTAGCCATCGAGGCCGGTGCACCCCTCGAACATTTCCTTGTAGCAATCCATCGCTAATGTGGTTGCGGGGAGTGAGGGAATTTGTACGAGACCGGTACACTCGCGGAACATTCCCCAGTAGCACTCGACAGCCAAAGTCGTAGCAGGCAGTTCTGGGGCTTGCGTAAGGCTTACGCACTCCTGGAACATCCAAGCATAGCACCGTGTGTATAATTTCTTAGCAGGGAGCACCGGGGCATGCGTCAAGCTGGAGCACCTTCGGAACATCCAAGCGTAGCACTTGTCGGCTAATTTTGTGGCAGGCAATTGAGGAGCTTGCTTAAGACTAGAGCACCCATAAAACATTTCCAAGTAACATTCTTTAGCCATCTTCGTAGCGAGCAGTTCCGGAGCATGCGTGAGGCTTTTGCACCCCTCGAACATACATTCGTAACAAGCTCTTTCCAACTTGGTTGCAGGTAGTTCTGGAGCATGCGTAAGACTCGTACACTCTCTGAACATACGAAAGTAGCAGCCTTGTGCCAAAGTCGTGGCAGGCAATTCCGGAGCTTGCGTGAGATTGGAGCAACCATCGAACATTTCTTCGCAACAAAAACAATCCAACGTCATTGCGTTCAATTGAGGGGCTTGCGTGAGGTTGGTACAGCTTTGAAACATACCAGAGTAGCATCTGTTGGCTAAAATAGTAGCGGGCAAATCCGGAGCTCGCGTGAGATTGATGCAACCACCGAACATACCCCTGTAGCAGCATGCTTCCAACTTGGTTGCAGGAAGTTCTGGAGCTTGAGTAAGGCTTTTGCACTTCCAGAACATTCCATAGTAACAATCTTCAGCCAACGTGGTGGCGGGTAGCTCTGGAGCTTGCGTTAAGCTAGTGCATTCTACAAACATCCCACTATAACACTCTTTTGCCAATGTCGGCGCAGGCAGTTGTGGAGCTTGCTTGAGGCAAGAGCACTTAGAAAACATTCCATAGTAACAATCTTCAGCCAACGTGGTGGCGGGTAGCTCTGGAGCTTGCGTTAAGCTAGTGCATTCTACAAACATCCCACAATAACACTCTTTTGCCAATATAGTCGCAGGCAGTTGAGGAGCTTGCTTGAGGCTAGAGCACTCATAAAACATTCCTTCATAGCACCCCATTGAGAGCGTTGTCGCCGGCAATTCTGGAGCTTGCGTCAAGCCCGCACAATGAAGAAACAATCTTGCGAAACAGAAGTCGTTCGGGATGACTTTAGCCACTCCCTTTCCGTCAATCAAACTCATCACGCTGCCGCTTGCAGCGATCCGTCCAGTTAGAACAAATGAAGTGCTCTTTTTTTTCAGGTCCTTCGAGAAACCTTCTGGATTGTCGCCCTTCAGCCATGCACAGTCCCCTTTATTTTTCAGTACAATCGGGGTGTTCTTTTTCATGGCATTCCATGTCACACCTTTATCCAGCGAGTATTGCAAATCCGGGAATTTTTTTGTTTGATTTACAGCCGAAAACGACGCATTGTCCTCCTCGGCTGTGAAGGTGAGGTAATTGCAGGACGGCACGGCTTCGACAAGCCCCTCCGTGAAAAGAACATCTGTATTCAAGTCATTCATTTGTTGTTAGCACTCTGCTGAACGGTTGCTTTTTTATAGAACATCGCCATCACCGATTTTTCAATATATAATTTTTGGAAGGGAGGCGTTTTCCAAGGCAGAACTTGCCTAAGCCCCTGAGTGCAAAATCAAATCAGCAAGAGCCTTTTGAGCGTCCGAATTGGCAGAATAATTCCGCATGACGGATTTCATGTCGAGGAGGATGCAGGCGATTTTGTGATAAGGTCGGTTTTCGTCCTCCACGTTTTTCCAGTCGCCATAGATATAGCCGACTCGACACATTTTATACAACGAGTCGTCATTGCGAGGGAGCTTCGCGACCGTGGCAATCTCACCCCATTTCCCGGCATCCGCACAATATGGCATAATGAAGGCATTGTAAATACTTAAAGTGTCATTCTGAGCGAAGTGTAACGGAGTCGAAGAATCTTCCATCATTCGTTTCACATATTCCGCATAAGCCATCTGCTTACAAACCGATTCGGCCCCCGGCAAATGTGAATTGAAACCAGTTAAGCCATATTTGTAGTACTTTGAATCAAGGATATACACTCCTGCATTGTCATTGCGAGGCGAAGCCGCGGCAATCTCACCTCCACATTCCATAACCATAATCGTATCGGGCCGGAGTGTGGAACGTTTCGGGTCGTTCAGAACTATTTCCTCTTCGGATTCATCAAGTTTTTCATCGAGGCGTCCGTCATTCCATCTCAAATGCGGATTAAATTTAACCTTGGCAACTCCCTGCGGCAACTTCCCGAAAATCTTATCCACCATTGCTTCCCAAATGGGGGCGAACTTCTTTACCCCGAACAACGGCTCGTTTTCACTACCATCTTCGCCACGATTTTCCTTGTTTCCCAAATAACGGACCATCTTCAACATTGCATGGAAAAGTTCCAAATGTTTGTCATTGAATGTCGCGGCGATTTTATCCTGAATCACTTCTGCAAACAATTCGTAATAAAACAAAAGTTCCGGTTCTTCGACTTCGTCTTCTGAAATGCCGTAAAGCGGGCCAATCAGCCGAGCAGATTCCTTAACGCAAAACTTGTGGACGAGCGTTATCAGGTTGTCTTCGCGGTAACTCGTCTTGCGTGTAATCAAGTTTAGATATACAACTTGATCGTGATCTTCTTCGTTTTTGACGACCTGCGGCTTAATTCTTTTGATGGTTCGCGGCCAGCTGATTTTGCCGGAGAAACCCTTCTTGTAAATCGTTTCGGATTCCACAAAGTAGCCGAAGTCGAGATAGTACTGCAATACCGAAAGATACGCATAGAACGGGAAATCCAGTTGGGATTTTTTCAAATCCTCTTCGGTGAAATAACTTTGCAAAGATTTGTCGTTCAGCACGGCAATAAGCTGGTAGAAATCCCGCTTGCAAATATCTTCAGGAGGCTTAGACGCACGATACCCCATCGGGAAATAGATCTTAGGTTGATTGTCTTCAATCCTTATCCCGACAAAGGATTTGTCCTTCTTTTCGTCATTTGAACACCAAGCGTCATACACGCAAAAATCCGCAAAAGACGTGAAAGCCTTTTGTGCGGGTTCTGCGATATGTTGTGCAAGTGCTGTCATTTAGGTATTCGCCTGCTTTTGCAACTTTGCCTTATCCACGTCATTCATCTTGAAAATCTTTTCAAAGGACTCAAATCCGACGGACGTTTCAAAAGCGTCTATCAAATCCGAAAGCGAGTTGACTTTGTCGTCGTTGACGAAAATCTCGCCAGACTTATTGCGCTTGAAAACGTCGTCCCACAGATACTTGAGAACCTTTTCCGCAAAGTCTTCTTTCTTGATTTTGTCCGCGCCGCCGATTTTTTCGCCTGTGATAAACCAACCGCCCAGACACTTGTCATCAGCCTTCAAAACAGCCGTCTGTGGCAAGAGAATCTTTTCGTTTATCCATTTACGGAAATTGCCCCAGCAAACACCCGTGTCGTCAATCTTAGTCTTGTATTGGGCGGAATTTTCGTCCAGTACATTCCGAATCATTTTTGACTTGAAACGACGCTGGAACGCATTATCCATAGTGAATACGTTCTGATCGTTTGTATTCATCGTCGCGTAGATAGAAAGATTTGGCGGTAAACGCACGGCTGTATTGTTGATGAACTTTATATTATTGCCGTACGGGACGGAATCATCATATTCAATCTTTTCGGGATTATCCGTACTCTTCTGGCGGATATACGCATTCACATCAATGTTTGTGACACCATAGGAACTCCAACCGGTGTTGTAGACGTTTCCCGAAAGTTCTTCAGGGTCATCTTCTGGGCGAATGCGGTCAAGCAATTGGAACATTTCCCCGAAAATAGCGGCAGCATTACCACGGTTGATTTCCTCAATAACCAAGAAAAACGGCTCCGTCGGATTGCGATAGGCCCTACGCACAATCTCCGCAAACGGACCAGGTTTGAAGCGATATTCAACACCCCCATTGTCCGGTTTCACATACGGATAAATTTGGCCCACGAAATCCGCATTGCTGTATTCCGGGTGGAATACGCAACGAACCTTGTGATATTCCTTGTCCGTTATTCCGTTCTTATCTAATTCATCATTGATGACCTTGTTCACTTCGTAGCTCTTGCCACACCCCGGAACCCCGTAGTAGATGATTTGGGTGGGAACGAAAGAAACATTGTTTTCCTTTTCTTGATTATCCTTTTCTGATGAGATAGTAGGCGTCTCATTTTGAATTTTTTCGCGTTCTTTTAATTCCCAATCAGCCCAATCTGTCCATTCCGTTTGAGGTAAGCTCAAATTAGAATAAGTATAACTATTATCATCAACGCTCACACAATATAAATGAAGAGTGTCAAAATGCTCGATGAAAAAGCCATAACACATCAAACGTTCTTGATAATGTCTTTGAATTTCTTCAAAGGATTCTTGGTTTTTTATTGTATCATAAGTTGTATGAGGAGAATATTTGATTGATCGTCTCCTGTAATGAGATTTGTTAACGTCTTGTATTTTCGTTAATAATAGAATGATTGGAGTATTCCGAAAAATTTTGGCATTGTTTTGAAAATGAACAATAACATTATCAAATTTTGATGCTAATTGTATTTCCTGATATTCGGGATTTAAATACGATTCGCTTGCAGTGACGAATAATTTCTTCTTGCCTAAAATGCAAGATGTTTTAGCCAAAGGGACTGAATTAAAGTACATTCCCTTTAACATATTCTCATAACCTTCCGCTTTGAAATAATACGGAGGCATATCATCTCTAGGCTCTCGTGATTGACCAAGAGCTGTTTCCCATGAAGGACATTCTCCATTTTGTGGAGTAAAAATCAAAGATCCTTGGTCAAGTCTCATAGTTGCCTCCATATATGAGCTAAAAGAATTCCGACGACATTCACATCCCAGCCATTTCCGGCTCTTTTGGATAATTGTGAATAAGACTGATTGTCGAAGTTGATTTCGCAATTCTTTTTATCACGAGATATGTCAAAACCCATCAGACGAAATTGCTCATGAACAGACATCTTTCGAACAATTTCTTTGCCCTTATCTTTACCAGATTTCTTAGGCGGCTCAATAACACGAAGACTATTATGTTCCGGCTGGGTGATTGTTATGCTGTAGCCATCTTTTTTGATTTTCTTGTTATACACATCAAAACACAAAGGCGTTTTTACAACAAAAGAATCAATGTGGTGTTTAACCTTCAAGTGGGCTATTTGTTCATCAGACAAATAAAGTGTCTTATCCGGGGCATTATCCAAAAAATCCGCCATTTTTACTTCGCTTTGAATCTCGTCTGGTTTAAGATTGAAGTTTTCCGGTAATCCACCTAATCGAGCGAACATCCAAAGGCGCTCTCTATTTTGCGGAACCCCATAATCTTTCGAGTTCAGAACAACTTTCGCTAAAGTGTTTTCCTCTGTCGTACCATATCCCATTTCAATCAGGTCTTTTACAAGTTGATCATGAATTGGCTTAAATTTTCCAGAAGTAAAACCTTTAACATTCTCCAAAAGGATATACTTCGGCTTTTTTACTCGACATATTCGGATGATATGTCCTAGCATAGCTCCTCGCCCATAAGGGTCTTCGGTACCCATTTGCTTTCCGGCAGAAGAGAATGGCTGGCAAGGAAAGCCTCCGGTGAAGAAATCAAAATCAGGTAAATCATCAGGGTTTATTTTTGTGATGTCTCCCCAATTCTTTATAGGATTTCCTTTCTCGTCTCGATGGTTTGCGTCAAAGAGTTTTGAAGCGTATTTATCGAACTCTGAATAACCAACTACGGTATAGTCAAAATTCTCTAAAGCTTCTTTTGCTCGTTTCAAGCCAAAAGAAGCTCCGCCATACCCAGCAAAACCTTCAAAAACCCTGATTACCTTTTTCTTCGTAGCCGCCATATCGCTCCATTTTGAAAGTGAACGAGTTCACTCTCGCGGGAGCGGTTCTGGCCGATTCGCTTGACCGAGGTGCAGGCAAAAAAGAAACGGCGGGGAGCCGACTCACTCCTCGCCTAAAAGCGCGACATTTTCAAAAGAATACAATACACCCGCAAAAACCCGAGCGGATACAGTACGCCCAGGGTACACTACGCCCATGCAACTCACGGGCGGCGGCGAGTCATTGTCTTATTCTTTGAACCGTGAAAGTGTCTAGTTTTCAGATGAAGAACAAGAGCGATACTCAACGAGCGTTCACCCTCGTCCTAGCAGACATTCCCAAGCTTTTCCTGGATACAAAAAAGGCGTGGAGTTGAATGCACTTACCATCTGAAGGCCTAGACTGCCTGGTTACAATAAGCACAAACAACTCACGCCCCAAAAGGCCGCTTGCAAACAGGCAAACTGCTATAAAACAATAGACCATGTAGCAAAACGATGCGGCAGGCATACGCCGGTCGCAGACGTGAGCGTTCGCCTTATTCTCCGCAACCATGAAAGTGTCTAGTTTCCAGATGGAGAACAAGAGCAAAAACTCTATTTACACCACAAATATAAATTATTGGAATGACAAAAGGCGACGCCACGCCCGGAAGGCGAGAAAAAAGCGTAAAAACGCAGAATTCAACCGCCTGCAGGGGTCAATTTTCCTCAAAATTGCCAAAATTTCCGCGAAAATCGCCAATTGTCATAATATGACATCCGAGGAATGTATATTTGCATCGAGAACACTTTGCCCCGCCTTTTTTTGCTTGTAGGCGGAAGGAGTAGAAGATGGCTAGAAAGACCGAAAAAACGGATGATATCGCACCTAACCCGCTTATGGAGTTGGATGTAGAAAAGATGATTCGGGTTGTTCGTGGCAAGCAGGTGCTGCTGGACCGCGATATTGCAACATTATACGGTGTTGAAACTAGGGCGATAAATCAGGCCGTCAAGCGAAATATAGAACGTTTCCCTGACAGATATTGTTTCCAATTGGAAAAAAGTGAATTAGACAACTTGAAATCACAAAATGTGATTTCAAGTTGGGGCGGAGACAGGTTTAAGCCCTATGTTTTTACAGAACAGGGCTTTGCCATGCTTTCATCCGTCCTGAAAAGCAAGGTTGCCGTGAATGTATCCATCGCAATCATGGATGCGTTTGTCGCCATGCGGCAGTATTTATATCAAAATGGCGGAATTGTCAATCGCCTTTCTAATGTCGAAGCAAAAGATTTGGAACAAGACGCCCGTCTTTTAGATCATGATCACAAAATCGACTCACTTTTCGAGGCGATGGACCGTGGCGAGCTCAAATCTAAAGGTCTGTTTTACAACAATCAAGAATTTGACGCATACGTTTTCGTATGCGGTTTGATTCGCCAAGCCAAAAAGAGAATTGTGCTGGTCGATAGATATGTAAACGAGAAAACCTTGACGATGATGCTCAAGCGGGAAAAAGGCGTTTCCGTGACTATTTACACCTACGACAAGAGCAAGGTTCTCGAGTTAGACTTGGCAACTTACAACGAGCAATATCCTGACAGCCCGATGCAAGTTCTGCCTAGTTACGGAATGCACGACCGATTCCTCTTTATCGACGATACGGCCTACCACTTCGGGGCTTCGCTCAAGGACCTGGGCAAGAATACGTTCTTCTTTACGCAAGAAGATTTCACGCTGCAAGAAGTGTTGAGGGAATCGCAGAAAATTCAAGCAGAAAAAGAAAGCTAGGCGTTACAAGGTGACAATGTAGAATTCAACCGCCTGCAGGGGTCAATTTTCCTCAAAATTGCCAAAATTTCCGCAAAATTCACCGATTGTCATAATGTGACATACGAGGAATGTATATTTGTATCGAGAACACATTACCCCGCCTTTTTACGCTTGTAGGCGAAAGGAGTAGAAATGAGCTGCAAAAAAGATGTTGTTATTCTCCGAAAATATAATTATATTATAATTATCCAAGGGGATTCTATATGCAGATAGAATTCCAGTGGGACGAAAAGAAGAATGCTTTGAATCAGAAAAAACATGGCATTTCTTTTGACGAGGCAAAAACATGTTTCGAAGATGAACACGCAAGGGTTTTCTTTGATGTCGAACATTCCAAAAACGAGGATCGTTCCATTTTAATAGGTTTATCGTCGGTTCTACGAACACTTGTTGTGGTTTTTACGGAACGAAACAAGATTGATTCAGAGCATATAGTAAACCGTATTATTAGTGCCCGTCGAGCTACAAAGAAAGAATTTCAGTACTATTGGAACGAAAGAAAAGGAGATGTCTTATGAAAAAAGAATATGATTTCTCAAAAATGAAAGCAGTCAAGAATCCCTACGCTAAGATTCTTAAGAAGCAAGTTACAATTAGACTGAATTCAGATACCATTGACTATTTCAAAGAAATGGCCAAAGAGGTCGGTATTCCTTATCAGGTCTTGATAGATTCCTATTTGACAGACTGTGCTGTTACTCGCCGTAAGTTAAATATCCGTTGGCAATAAACAGGGCGTTCACATCACTTTTGCTTCGTCACCGAGATTTCCTTGATGCACTTATCAAATTTGTCGAGCCCCTTCGTGTTCACGATAGTTCCCCTGATGGCAAGCGTGTTCTGAAAATCCCTTTCGGCATCGTAGTTTTGCAAGCCTTCTGTAGTTTGGTCCTTGCAGTTTGCCTTCGTTACGTTCACTTGCCGTTCTTCGTATGAACATTCCTTATCGCCCGATTTTACGCTGATGGTGACCTTATAGTCCAAGGAATCCCGCTTGATATCCGTTATCTTGACATCATAAGTCTTTCCTTCCAACTTGAATTTCTTTGTCTTTTTCGTTTGTTCTAAAACTTCAATATCGAACGAGCTTTCTATATTCTTTATGTAGGATTCCTGCTCGGGAGAAAATAGGGAACCGAGCGTTCCGATAGTGGTATAAGCATAATCATTTCTAAGGGCACCATAAAGATTAGGTAGATATACAGAATTCATGTAGTCGTCATATTTGAAATATGCGGGCTTATACACAGTCTCTTCCTGAAATTTTTTTTCGGAAATTGTTAAGACAAGTTCTTCGTACTTCTCTCTAAAGTCGCGTTCCTTTTTGGATGGACAATTTACTTTATCTTGATATTTATAGCAACCGGTATTTTTCCACTCGCCGTAAATTTTATCGGTGGAACCGCCAAGGTAGTAATGCGGGTCGTCCGTCATGCCGTAGAAGAAAACGACAAGCGTGTCACCATGAATCTCGTAGGTCGTTACATCGGCGCCCTCATTTGCTTCATAGGAGACTTTGCCCCAACTAAAGGAGCCTTGCTGCAAAATGCAATATTCTTCGGTGTGAGCATCCTGATTTACAGTGATGCGGTGATTTTTCTTGTCTATAGTCACCTGCTGGTATTCGGCGGTTTCGGCATTTTCCGATGAGTTTGTGCCGTTATCGTCAGAGCAGGCGAAAAAGAACAAAGCTGATGCTAACAGATAAAAACAACGATTCATAACAATCCTCCTTCTGCTTTTATACTGAAATATAAACATTTATTCAAGTTGTGGAATTAAAAAATGAGCGATAAAGTGATTTAAATAAAGTAAGCCAGAAATTTTTTCAAAAGTCGATGATGCTTTCTCACATTCCTTCATATAAAAAAGACCGCAGCATTTTATTGCTACGGTCTTTAATGTTCTGGATCCTTCGCGCTTACGCACTCAGGATGACGTTCGCATTAGATCTCTTCAATGCTTGCGTGATACTCTTGCAGGCTCTTCACAGCGCCATGGCCGTTACGAGCAGCGGCGATGCCCTTCACGGTGTTGTAGGCACCGGCGAGGGTCGTGATGTACGGAACCTTGTACTTGATGGCGGCCTTGCGGATAGCGCTTTCGTCCTTGATGGCGTCGCGCTTTGCCCACGGCGTGTTGATGATGAGGTTCACCTGCTTGTTCAGGATGATGTCG
>Ga0129307_1001752_pt1 | contig 20942 bp, 17 predicted proteins | sample P1105metagenome_FD_94437 | JGI IMG/M metagenome (GOLD analysis project Ga0129307, IMG submission 94437) | Capybara group fecal microbial communities from Wisconsin, USA - P1105 metagenome | ecosystem: Host-associated > Mammals > Digestive system > Large intestine > Fecal | place: USA: Wisconsin... | reverse complement strand
CGGGCGTGATTCAAGCTTGACAAGATTGATCCCGAGCGCGTAAAAGCGCGCAAGCATCTTGTAGAGTGATCCGGGTTTATGCGGCAGCACCATCATCAGGGAAGTACGGTCTGCTCCCGGATAGATCTCCAGATTCCGGCTGATACAGATGAACCTCGTGTGATTATTGCCGTTATCCTGGATGCCAGCCTGCAGACACTTCAGATTATAAAGCTCCGCGCAGCGGTACGACGATATCGCGGCAATGTCATTCCGGTCTGAAGATGCTACCAGTTCTGCCGCCATCGCCGTGTTTTCAACCGCGGTCAGTTTGACGCCTTTTCCAAAGGATGAAAAAAAACCGCGGCACTGATTGATGGCCTGCTCATGCGAAAAAACTTCTTTAATATCTTCCGGAGCAGTCCCGGGCTTTGCAACCAGGCAGTGATTGATCTTGATGCGGGTCGCCCTGACGATATGAAACTTGTGAGAGATCATCAGATCATAGTTTTTGTTGACCGAACCCGCAGTCGAATTCTCGATTGGAAGGACACCGTAATCGCAGAGTCCTTTTTCCACTGCGCTGAATACACTCTCAAAGTTCTCCATATACATGATCGACGGCGAGGCAAAGAGCTTCTCACACGCGATCGTGGAATAAGCTCCTTCCACGCCCTGACAGGCCACCCTCGCGGTTTTGGGAAACATACGCGGCGTTTCCCGGAGCGCGTTTTCGATCTCTTCACGGACAGCCGCATTTCCGCCGATCAGTTTATTCTGACGCGTTCTGCTCAATTCAAAGAGCAGCGGGTACAGGACCCGGAAATCAGACTGCAGATCCTCCCGGCAGTGCATGACTATATCCGCAAGTTTTTCCCGTTCCCTTCTTGCATCCAGGACCGGCATGCCGTGTGCTTTTTTAAACTGTGCGATCTCCGCCGAGATATCCATCCGGTCCTCGACAGCTTCAATGATCCTCCGGTCGGCTTCATCGATCCGGTCACGCAGTTCATCCAGTGTGTTTCCTCTGTTTTGTGATGGGTCCATAGTTTATCCTCTTCCATGGCTGCAGTCTGTATTGCTGCTCTCAGATACAGCTTATCCCCTCTGTGCATGATACTCTTTTATAAGATCATAGACTGCTGCCGCCGCTGCGGCTTCCACAGCCGGCACAGCCCTTCTGACGATACACGGATCATGACGGCCTTTCACGCGCAGAGTGACTTCCTCTCCTGTCCGGATGTCCACGCTCCGCTGCTCCTTCGCGATCGACGGCGTCGGCTTGAATGCTGCACGGAATACGATCGGCATGCCGCTCGTCAGTCCCCCGAGAGAGCCTCCGTGATTATTCCCGCGGGTGACGATCCTTTTCAGCACATCCCCCGCATCATCATTTCCTCCATCCGTCAGGATAAACGGGTCATTGTTCTCGCTTCCCTTCATCCCGGCACAGGCAAAGCCCGCGCCGAACTCGATTCCTTTGACCGCCGGGATCCCGAACACAGTCGCTGCAATACGGTTTTCAACGCCGTCGAACATCGGCTCTCCGATCCCTGCCGGCACTCCGTCAATAACACACTCGACAATTCCTCCGACCGAGTCGCCTTCTGCCTTAGCTGCCTCGATTGCCTGCAGCATACGCTCAGGGTCTGTTTCCCCGCCGATCATGACCGCGCGCGCACTGACCGTGACCCCCATCTGTTCAAGCAGCTGCAGGGCGATCCCTCCGGCAATGCAAAGCGGGGCTGTCATGCGCCCCGAAAACTGTCCCCCTCCCGAATGATCTCTTGATTCGCCGAACCTGACCATGGCAGCGTAATCCGCATGGCCGGGCCGGGGGATATATTTCAGTTCATCATAGTCGGAAGAACGGGTATTGGTATTCCGGATCAGCGCAGTGACCGGACTGCCGCATGCAACCGCTGTACGCGCCTGTTCCTTATCCGTACGTTCTCCCGGGTATTCACATTTTACGCCTGCAACAAACTCAGGCAGGTCTTCTTCTTTCCTGCCGGTCGAATACAGATCCTGCCCCGGACGTCTTCGTGCCAGGAAGGCCTGCAGCTTTTCCAGATCAATGACCGTTCCCGCGGGAATGCCTTCGATCGTTACGCCGATCGCAGGGGCATGCGACTGTCCCCAGATCGTAAATCGGTATATGTTTCCGATAGTATTGCTCATTTTATACCTCAAGACTGTTTTCATGCGGCTGAGCTTCGGCCTCAGTCCGCGTTTTCCAGCAAAACCCTGCCTCCAAGAAGAGCAAAATCATCCCAGAAAGCGGGATAAGATTTTTGAACAGCTTCCGCGCCTTCGATGACGACGGGGCCGTCACAGGCGATCGACGCAACCGCGGCGCTCATGGCGATCCGGTGATCGCCGCAGCTTTTCACTGTTCCGCCCCTCAGTGTTTTCCTACCCGTGACCACCAGCCCGTCATCTGTCTCTTCTGCTTTGGCGCCGAGAGCGTTCAGCATATCGACACTGGTACGGATCCTGTCGCTTTCTTTGATCCGGAGGCGTTCCGCATGTGTAAAGGTCGTTGTTCCCGGAGACAGAGCCGCAAGGACCGACATGACCGGAACCAGATCCGGAATGTTGCGGCAGTCTATGACGCTGCTGCCCGATGCGATCTGTTTCTTCAGCCGGCGGATCGCCCGGTCTTCCTGAAGAGAATCCTCATCAAGCCCCGTGCAGACCACCGCTCCTTCGGTCAGCATGCCTGCAGTTTCCCAGAACGCTCCGTTTGACCAGTCTCCTTCTACAGTCACACTGCCGGGCGACAGGTACTTTGCCGTCTTAACAGTAATTATACCATCCTTCCGCTCTGTATATACCCCGAACATTTCCAGGGCGCGGATCGTCATGCGGATGTAGCCCTCCGACTCCACTGTCCCGGTCAGACGTATATCTGCCGGTTCTGACAAAAGGGGCAGAGCGAAGAGCAGGCCGCTGATGAATTGTGAGGACACATTGGCCGCAATCGTAAAAGTACCGCCTCTTAAATCACCCGCGGTATCGATCGACCCGTCCGGATTCCTGGTCAGTGAACATCCGTGCGATATCAGTTCTTCCCAAAGCGGTGAAAGAGGCCGTTCCGGAAGCCGTCCGTGCATGACAATGTGCGTTTCCAGACCGAGCGCACAGACGACCGGAAGCAGGAAGCGCAGTGTGGATCCGCTCTCTCCCGCATCGAGTATGATCTTTGCGTCATCCTTTCCGGCGCCGTACACTTCATGCACCGCCCTGATGATGTCGCCCAGATAAGAGGACTCATCCGGATCATCATCGCCTGCATTCTCGCCTGCCTCCGGGTAGCTGTCCGGATCATCGTCACCTGCGGAGGCGCCGGCATACTGCCTGCCGTGACGGATCTCCGGCTCCCGGTTTTTCCGGAACTTTTCCGAAGGGACGGGCGTCACATGAAAAACGCCCTCTTTCTCATCATAAAGGATGCTGCTCCCGAGCTGTTTCAGGCATGAAACCGTCGCTTCTATATCCGCGGACAGTTCCCTGCAGTATATATCTGTCGGCCGGTCCGCAAGAGCTGCTGCGATCAGCAGGCGATGCGCCGCAGATTTTGATGATATAGCCCTGACTGTGCCCTCAAGCCGTCCGGGTGTGATCGTTGCTTTCATAATTCTTTCCTTAGAAATCTGTCTGTATTCTTTACGGGGCTCAGTCCGGTCTCCCGCACAGGAATTCTTTCATTTCTTCCAGTGTGTATTTCCTGATCACACAGCGTCCGATCTCCTCCGGCAGGATCAGACTGATCTTCCCGCCCTTCCGTTTTTTGTCCGAAAGTATAACTTTATACATCTCATCAGGCGTATAGGTAAATCTTACCGGCAGTCCGAAACGGTCAAGGATCCCGGCGATCTCCGCCGCACAGGTCCCGCTGCAGATGCCTTCCGCAGCAGCGGTTTCCGCTATCGCTGCCATACCCATGGCAACCGCCTGTCCGTGGGAAATGCTGTAATTGCTCAGGGCTTCCGCAGCATGTGCCAAAGTATGCCCGAAGTTCAGGAACTGCCGTTTTCCGTTGTCGAACTCATCTTCAGTCACAACATCCCGCTTCATTTCAATACAACGTGAGACCGTATACTCACGGTCAAAATCCATCCTTCGCGCTTTCAGATGTTCAAACAGGTCCTCGTCCCAGAGGATCCCGTATTTGATCACTTCCGCACAGCCGTCCCGGAATGTTTCTTCCGGAAGGGTATCAAGCGTATCCAGATCGCAAAGCACCAGCTTTGGCTGGTAAAAAGCCCCGGCAAGGTTCTTGCCCGCCTCGAGATCGATCGCTGTTTTTCCGCCGACGGAAGAATCCACCTGTGCCAGCAGGGTCGTCGGTATCTGGATATAGTCGATCCTCCTGAGATAGGTTGCTGCGGCAAATCCGGCGAGATCCCCGACGACTCCGCCGCCGAGCGCCACGATCAGGTCACTGCGGGTGACCTGCTCTTTTGCGAGAAAGTTCATGATGCTGATATAATTCTCAGCGTTCTTTGATCCTTCCCCATGCGGGACAATATATCTGATCACTCTGAGACCTGCCCCGGCGATGCTTTTTTCGACCCTGTCGCCATAGAACGCATCAACCGTGTCATCCGTGATCAGGGCAGCCGTTTCCGCCCGTTTCGCGTAATGCTTTATATAATCTCCGGTCTCTTCCAGCAGCCCGTGTCCTGTGACCACGGGATAGGGTGCGGATGTTCCGACATCTATGATATTCATCTCATTTTCCTCTTCTGTGTACTTATGTCAGCCGTCAATGGCCTTTTTCCGTTTTGACCCTTCGTCCAGGATCCGCACCAGTCTTTCCTCGTCTTCATCCAGGATCGCCTGCCTGTATTCATCAAGAGACGCGATCATCCAGTCCAGTTCCTTCAGCATGTTCTCTTTGTTATCCATGAAAAGCTCTGCCCACATATGAGGATTGAGCCATGCAACGCGTGTCAGGTCCTTATAGCTGCCTGCAGAAAAACCTTTATGGCTTCCTGCCGTCGGGCTCTTGATATATGCGTTGGATACGACGTGGGCCATCTGGGAGGTAAACGCGATCATACGGTCGTGTTCTTCCGCAGTCGTGACCGAGAGCTTGCCGAACCCGCAGGGCTCCAGCATCTTCTTGATCCTCTCCAGAAACTGAATATCGTCATAGACCGGAGGCACCAGCACCATCGGCGCGTTCTTGAACATGTTTGCCCTGGAATACTTATAACCGGAATTATGCGTTCCTGCCATCGGGTGACCGCCCACATAGGTAAAGCCGTGCTTTTCAGCCAGACTGAATCCCAGCCTGCATATGCTTTGCTTATTGCCCAGGCAGTCGATCACCACTGTGTGAGGATCAATGTAAGGCGCTTCTTTTTCAAACCATGCCTCCGCCGCATGGACATACGTTGTGATCAGCAGAAGGTCGCATTCCTTCATGTTGTCACGGGTCAGCACTGCGTCCACAGTTCCGTCCAGCATGGCAAAACCCTGGATCGTCTTGTCGATATCATATCCGTACACCCTGTGTCCGGCTTCCTTATAAGCTTTTACAAATGAGCCTCCGATCAGACCCAGCCCGACTACACCTACCGTCATCACGACCTCCGTTCAGCGCCGTTTCTTCTTCGATTAAAACAAAACACTTCTGACCCTGCGGACCTTTTCGGCTGCCGCGGAAAACTGTTCAGGCGTCAGTGCCTGTGCCCCGTCACAGAGAGCGTGCAGGGGATCATCATGCACCTCGATCATCAGACCGTCCGCGCCGCAGGCAGCTGCTGCCAGCGCCATCGGTTCCACCATGGATGCTACACCGGTCGCATGACTCGGATCAACGATGACCGGCAGATGTGTCATTTCGTGAAGTGCAGGAACCGAAGAGATATCAAGCGTATTTCTCGCAGCGCCGTCCGAGAAATCCCATGTACGTATGCCGCGTTCACAGAGTATGATGCTCTCGTTGCCTCCATCCATGATGTACTCTGCGCTCATCAGCAGTTCTTTCAGCGTATTTGCCGCACCCCTTTTCAGAAGCACCGGCTTGCGCAGCGTGCCCAGTTCTTTGAGCAGCTCATAGTTCTGCATACTTCGCGAGCTCACCTGAATGATATCCACGTCCTCATAGAGGGCGATATGGTTCGTATTGACGATCTCGGACATGACCGGAAGACCGGTCTCCCGCTTCACTTCAAGCAGGATATCGATCCCTTCCCTGCCAAGTCCCTGAAATGCATAAGGCGAAGTACGGGGTTTGAACGCATCCCCGTGCAGTACCGAAGCGCCGGCCTCCTTCACTTTCCGGGCAATGCTCATCAGCTGCTCCCTGCTTTCGATCACGGCAGGCCCGGCTATCATAATGCAGCTTCCGTCGCCGATACGGACATCGCAGCCCGGTACATCGATGACGGAATTATCCGGATGGAACTTGCGGTTCACCTTTTTAAAAGGCTCACTGATGATCTTGACGGATTCCACGATGCTCAGCGACTGCAGCAGTTCCACGTCGATCTTTCCGGTATCTCCGACAAGACCGAGGACCGTATGCTCCCTGCCTACGGAAATATGTACATCCAGTCCCTGTTCCTTCAGCCAGCTTATCAGGTGCTCTCTCTGGTCCTTTGTTGCATTCTGTTTCAATACCGCAATCATTATTGTCTTCCTCTTAAGTAATAAAAAAGAGCCGCACCGGTATTTGTGTGCAGCTCCTGCCGATCCTGCCCTTCATAGGACGATCCTTCATTTCAGATACTGTGCATCGCAAATACCTCTTACTTTTTTTCCTCAAAAAAGTAAAAGCCGTAATAATATGCATATGCATAGTTATCGGAACAGATCAGTCTCATATGTATGTTCCTTTCATACGTTGAAGTGATACTACCACCATGTAAACCGGCTGTCAAGCCCCGAATTTCTTCTGATTCATTCTTGACATTATCGGAAACTAATATAGAATTATCTTATTATTCGTTAAAACAAAAATCAATGCTAAGCATCAGGACAAGCTTATTCGCACCCTGGCAAGGCAGAAACGGAGGTAACATATTATGGGAACTGATAAGAAAGGATTCTCAACCGAATCCATTCACGGAAGCAGCTTGAAAGATCAGTACGGTGCATTGATCACGCCGATCTACAACTCTTCTACTTTTATTTTTGACTCCACAGCCCAGGGCGCAGCTCGTTTCGCACTGGAAGAGCCCGGCTATATTTATTCCCGTCTCGGCACGCCGACCACTACAGCCCTGGAAGAAAAGCTTGCCAAACTCGAGCACGGCGAGGCAGGTCTTGTCACCGCTACCGGCATGGGTGCTGTCACCGCCACGATCTGGACCGTCATCAACGGCGGCGAGGAGATCATCGCAGACAAAACTCTCTACGGCTGCACTTTCGAATTCTTTGAGCATCATCTGAGCCGTTTCGGCGTTACCGTGCATTTCATCGAGATGGCAAACGAGAATGAACTTCGCGCCGCTCTCAACGACAAGACGAAGATCGTTTATCTGGAGACTCCGGCTAACCCGAATCTGAAAATCATCGATATCGAAAAGACGGCAAAGATTGCCCATGAGTTCAATCCGGAGATCAGGGTCATTGCAGACAACACCTTCGCTTCCCCGGTACTTCAGCGCCCGCTGGATCTGGGCTGTGATATCGTCCTGCATTCCTGCACCAAGTACATCAACGGCCACGGCGACCTGCTTGCGGGCGTTGTCGTCTCCGACGCAGAGACGATCAACAAGATCCGTCTCGTCGGCATTAAGGATATGACAGGTGCGGTGCTTGCTCCCAATGAAGCCTATCTGGTCGATAGAGGATTGAAGACTCTTGAAGTCCGTATGCAGCGCCACTGCGAAAGCGCAATGAAGGTCGCCCGTTATCTTGAAACCAATGACAAGGTCGAAAAGGTCTTCTATCCGGGTCTGGAGAGTCACGAAGGACATGAGATCGCCAAGAAGCAGATGGACGGCTTCGGCGGAATGGTCAGCTTCGTCGTAAAGGGCGGACGCAGGAAAGCGGCGATCGTTGCAGATAACGTCAAAGTGGCAACTCTGGCAGTTTCACTTGGTGCTACCGAGACCCTGATCGAGCACCCTGGATCCATGACCCATTCCCCGCTTTCCGAGGAAGAACTGATCGCAGCCAACATCGAGCCCGGCCTGATCCGTTTCTCCGTCGGCCTTGAAAATGTCGATGACATCATCGAGGATCTGAAGCAGGCATTCGAAAAGATCTGATCCCGATACGGGACAGGTCGTCAAACAAACAAAAAGGCTTATCACCGCAATGGTGATAAGCCTTTATTACTTCATTTTACAAAACTGTTTTACGGCATCAGCAGGCCGACTTTTTTCTTTGCCTTGTCAAGTGTCCGGCGGGAGATCTTATAAGCACGCTCGGCACCGACTGCCATCGTTTCTTCAATGTATTTCTTATCGGCGATCAGGCGGTTGAACTCGTCACGGATCGGCTGCAGTTTGTCAGCAACTGCCTCGCCGACAGCCAGTTTGAATACGCCGTATCCCTTGCCTTCGAATTCTTTCTCGATCTCGGCAAAGCTCTTTCCCGTCATAACGGAATAGATCGTGATCAGGTTGTTGATGCCATCCTTGCCTTCTCTGTAAACGATCTCGGTCTCAGAGTCCGTGACCGCACGCTTGAACTTGTTGATGATGACATTACGGTCATCAAGAATGCTGATATAAGCGTTCGGGTTGGGATCTGACTTGGACATCTTGCTTGTCGGGTCCTGCAGGCTCATGACACGCGCTCCCGCCTTGGGGAAGTAGCCGTCCGGAACCTTGAATACATTACCGTAAAAATGATTGAAGCGTTCTGCCAGATCTCTCGTGAACTCCAGATGCTGCTTCTGATCCGCGCCGACCGGAACATAGTCTGCCTGATAAAGCAGGATATCTCCGGCCATCAGCACCGGATAGGTGAACAGGCCTGCATTGATGTTGTCCGCATGCTTTGCGGACTTGTCCTTGAACTGCGTCATGCGTCCGAGCTCACCCATGAGTGCGCTGCAGTTAAGGATCCAGCTCATCTCCGCATGGGTATGTACATGGCTCTGCACAAAAACAAGGCTCTTTTCAGGATCGATGCCGCATGCCAGAAGCAGTGCGAAAGCTTCCATAGTATGCTTCCTGAGCTGCGCAGGCTCCTGACGGACCGTCAGTGAATGCAGGTCCGCAATAAAATATGCGCAGTCATAGTCCTCCTGCATCTGCTCCCAGTTTGTGATCGCGCCCATGTAATTGCCGAGCGTAAAAACACCTGTGGGCTGGATGCCGCTTAAGATACGCTGTTTGACCTGCTTAACCTCTTCCATCTGCTTAAAAGCCTCCTTCACTCAATTCCGAACCTGTCCGTTTATCCTGCGGACTGCATCTTAATATAATAGCGCAAGTTCCGGGATTTGTGAACCACTTTGTTCAGCTCTGGAAATCCATGATACGGCGGATCGTGTTTCCGGTCCTCTTATAGATAAGGTAGGTAAGGACTGAGGTCACACCGTACTTCAGCAGATTGAACGGGAATACGCTGAAGATCATGAGGGTCATGTTGTCATGTACAAGCGGATTGACCTTGGCAGCCATACCGACGATCGCCTCCATGGAGAGGCCGTAAAGACGCCCGTACATCGGGAAAGAAACGTATGCGTTCAGGAAAACACAGACGATCCCGGTGAAGATCGTGGAAAGCACCATAGCCTTCTTTGCGCCGCTCTTGGTATGATCCCTTTTATAGATCAATGACGCAGGAAGCACATAGCAGACACTTGCGACAATGTTCATGAATTCGCCGACAAACGCGGTGCTCGTTCCTTTGACAAGCACTTTCAGCAGCATTTTGATCACGATGATCAGGCAGCCTGCTGTCGGGCCGAGGAAAAATCCTCCGAAAAGCGCCGGCAGCTCTCCCAGGTCAAACTTCATAAAGGAAGGGAACAACGGAAGAGAAAAGTCGATCATCATAAGGACTGCCGAAATGGCGCCCAGCATGCCGGCCAGTGCTGCGGTCTTGGTGTTGATGGTTTGGCGGTTCATGGAGTACCTCCTCGATAAATTTCTGATCCGGTCCCGATGCGGCGTATTCGCGAAGATTTGGAAAGAAGCGGAGCGCCGCATCTGTTTTTTTCATAATAATAGTCCCGGACCGACTGGGTGATCTCCGGGACTCAGAGTTTCGCTGATGTCTGTCCTGCTTCCGTATACAGGAAATCTCCCGCAATATTCACCAAGCGGTATCCTGTGTAAAAAACTCCGGATAAAGATATCCGGAGCATAATACATAAGCCTTACAGACTTATCATGTTCTTCTCACATCCAGACTGTACTGTCGGCTCCGGAATCACACCGGATCCTGCCTCTGACAAGGACCAGCCTTGCTTTGGCTCGCGGGCTTTACCGCCGGTGGGGAATCGCACCCCGCCCCGAAGAATGATTCAGTTGTTGTCAATTACTATACCTCTGTTCGCTTTATATTACAAGCATTTCTTCATTCAAAAACCGTATGGATCCAAATCGGCAGTTATTCACAAAATCATACAAAACTTAATCGTTTTCTTTATACATAATGAACATTGCTTTTTCACTTATATCGTAATAAGATTAAATCTGGTTTAGAAAGTTTTTATAAAGTATAGAAACTTTAAATAATTTAGGAGGTTGTTATGGTAAGTTTTATTATCTGTCTTGCAATCATTGTTTGCGGATACCTCACTTACGGCAAAGTTGTTGATAACGCTTTTGCTCCGGACGACCGTGAGACTCCGGCAGTCGCGATCAACGACGGCGTTGACTTCGTAGTGCTTCCGCAATGGAAACTGTTCCTGGTACAGCTCCTGAACATCGCCGGTCTTGGCCCGATCTTCGGTGCCATGCAGGGCGCTCTGTGGGGACCGATCGTCTTCCTTTGGATCACCTTCGGTACTGTTTTTGCAGGTTCTGTCCACGACTACTTCGCCGGTATGCTTTCCGAGCGTAACAACGGTGCATCCATCTCCGAGGTCATTGGTATCTACCTTGGCCCGACAATGAAGAATGTCATGCGTGTATTTGCAGTCGTTCTTCTGATCATGGTCGGTACCGTATTCGCAGTCGGCCCTGCAGGCCTGCTGGTCAAGCTTCTCACCGAGAAGGGCGTCAGCGGACCGTTCGCATCCACTACCGTATGGCTTGCGATCATCCTGATCTACTACTTCATTGCAACATTCATTTCCATTGATGCGATCATCGGTAAGATCTACCCGATCTTCGGTTTCTGCCTGATCGCCATGGCAGTCGGCGTAGCAATCGGTCTTCCGACTCACGGATATGCTATTCCGGAGTTGTTCTCCAACTTCCGCAGCATGCATCCGGCAGGAACCCCGGTATGGAGCTTCATGTTCATTACCGTCGCCTGCGGCGCTATCTCCGGTTTCCACGCAACCCAGTCTCCTCTGATGGCACGCTGCATGAAGAGCGAGCGTCAGGGACGTTTCGTATTCTACGGCGCGATGTGTGCTGAAGGCTGCATCGCAATGGTATGGGCAGCTGCAGGCTGCGCGATCTACGAAAAGACCGGCGGACTGAGCACGGGCCTTCAGGAGATCTTAAAGGGCGGCCAGTCCGTAGCCATCTATGATGTCTGCGTCAAGACCATGGGCTCTGTCGGTGTTATCCTTGCAATGCTCGGCGTTGTTGCCTGCCCGATCACTTCCGGTGATACCGCATTCCGTTCCGCACGTCTTACACTTGCTGACTGGATGAAGCTGGATCAGGAATCTTCCGGCAACAGACTGAAGCTGGCTATCCCGGTCCTCGGCATCGGTGCATTCCTCGGCTTCGGCAACACCTTCGGATTCCTCAGCTATGCTGTTATCTGGAGATATTTCAGCTGGACGAACCAGACCCTGGCTATGATCGTTCTCTGGGCAGGTGCTATGTACCTGGCACAGGAGAAGAAGAACTACTGGATCGGCGCAGTTCCCGCTACCTTCATGAGTGCTGTTTCCTGCACCTACTTCATGATGGCAGGCGAGTGCCTCGGCCTGATCCCGTTCTTCAAGAACAATACCATGGTTGCATACCCTGTAGGTATCATCTTCGCGGCTGCAATGTTCTTCCTCTTCAAGAAGAGCATCAAGAAGTACGAATAAATCAACAGCCGGCAGTTGCATAATCTGTCACATTGTATTAAAACTAAGGGCGGGAGGAGAGATCTTCCCGCCCGTTCATTATTTATACCCGGTTAAACGGAGGTATTGTCTTGTTTGCTCCACAACCCATCTGTAATATCAAACTCGCTCCCGACGTTCTGCGCGATGATAAAAAGCACAGCAGAAAGATCGGTCCCTGCGGGATCGGTGAAAAGGCAGTTTATCTCAACAGCTTCTTCATTGACCGCAGATATTACGTCGTCTATGCGGATATCCGCCGCGTTTTCAAGCGTGTCGCCATGTCCAAAGGAGGCTTTTCCGGAAAGGGCGCGTTCGGGTCGATCCCTTATCTTGTCGTGCTCCTTTCCAACGGTACGGAGCAGCAGTGCAATTTCAAGTACGAAGAGCAGGTCGATGAGTTCCTGAACCGCATACGCCGCACCCACCCGGAGATCCCGACTGTGAGCGAGGAAGCGGAAAAACGTCTGGCTGAAGAACGCTTAAAGGAAGAGGCCCGTTATGTCAAAGACCTGTCACCGGCAGCCTCCGCCGCGATCGGAGACCTGAAACGCGCAAAGTCCTGGCTTGAAGATCAGCCGGATATTCCGGAAGAGCTGTCTCTTGCGGCAAAGAAGAAACGCAGCATTGACCGGATGAATCCCTATTACCGCTACGCTGCTCTGGCGATCTTCCTTCTGGCACTGGGTTCCCTGATCTTTGGCATCATATCCCTTCTCCGCCATGACGGCATTGCGATCTACTTTGTTCTTTTCGGTATGGCTTTTATGTTCTATACCATGTCGTCGCAGGTCCTCCCGACCGGGCGCAACAACAAACGCTACGCGGAGGAGCGCTGGCAGAAGGCTGTGGCCTCCTCAGCCGCTTTGACCGCTCAGTACGAAGGCTTCCCGGTCCCGCCTCAGTACGCGCACCCGGCTTCCTTTGACCGCATGATCCGCGTTATCCGCGAGGGCAGGGCCGAAGATATAGGCGCTGCCTGGGAGATCATGAAATCTGACCTCAAAGCAATCAACTCGGATGTGACTGTCTCGCAGACGGAGTATGACGAGATCACGGCGATCAAACCGATGTTCCTGCTTTGCGAATACAAAGATGCTCTGAACTGAGAAGACATGAAAGACATGCGCAAGACGCATGGATCGTTGAGGTATTTATGACAGACATACTTGAGTTCCTGAAAAATGAAGGTGTATCCGCAGACCTGCTGGACGGTGTCAGGGCATTCCGTACAGAATGGCCTGCCGCAGGATCCGGCTATGCTCAAAGAGTGCCGGAACCGGAATACCATTATCTCGGCAAAGACGTCTGGGAAAAGGCACTTTCAGCTCTCCTTGCCGGAAGAAATCTGCTGCTTTGCGGTCCGAAAGCAACCGGAAAGAACGTTCTGGCGGATGACCTTGCAGCCTGCTTTCAACGGCCTGTATGGAACATTTCGTTTCATATCAATATGGACGCCTCCTGGCTGATCGGCACGGATACCTACGACGGAAACAAAGTATCCTTCCGTCCGGGTCCTGTCTGGCTCTGTGCGCATGAAGGCGGCTTTGGCGTACTGGATGAGGTCAACATGGCGAGAAACGAGGCTCTGGCCGTCATGCATTCGACTCTTGATCACCGGCGCATGATCGATGTTCCCGGATATGACAAGATCGAAGTCCATCCGGCTGCCAGATTTATCGGTACCATGAACTACGGTTATGCAGGGACAAGAGACCTCAATGAAGCTTTAAGCTCGCGTTTTGTCATACTCAGTATGCCATCCATCTCCGATACCGATCTTGACCGTCTCCTTGCGGAGCGCTTTCCTTCCATGAAGGAAAAGATCCGGAACCAGTTCGTAAAACTTTATCTGGAGATCGACAAAAAGGCACAGAATGCGGAGATCTCCGACAGAGCTCTGGACTTAAGGGGACTTCTCGACGCACTGTCCCTGATGCGGCAGGGGATCGATGCCGGAAGCGCGCTCGATATGTGTCTGGTCAATAAGACTTTCGACGCATATGAACGCACGCTGATCCGGGACGTGATCGATGCACGCATTCCCCGGGAGCTTTCCAAAACAGAAATTTTTACATGATCAAAAAGCATTATTCCAAAGCGTCCAGGCGGGCGCTCAATATGATCTGGAATGCAGCGGGCCGTTACGATCTTGACCCGCCTTTCATGGCGTTTCATTCCAACGGCAGACCCGATGATTATTTCAACACGATCATCGGCCTTACGGATAAGTGGCTGGGTCTCGAAGAGATCTCAGCCTTTTTTGCATCCTATACCGCTCATCCGAAAGCGGAGGAGTTTGACGAATTCCTCTGGCTCGGGCTTGAGAACCATATCTACGAACGTGAGCTTCTGGAACGGCCGGCACTTCCCGGCCTCAGAAAAAAACGGGGGGATGAGTTTTTCCTCGTTCAGCAGACGATGTCGGAGCAGCAGATGACCATGCAGAGCATGCCGGTGTACCGGCAGCAGCAGGCCCGCTGGGCTTCGGTGACGGGAAGACATCTCCCGCTGCTCAGCCCGAAAGAAACCAGAATGGCTGACGCACTGCGGTTTTCCGGAGACCTCGGCAAAGACGGGGTCCTTGCTGCCATGCGCTCTTTCCTTCAGGAATTTTATAACTATGATCCCGTTTCCGATCCGAGAGTCAGCCGCCCGGTCACGGGTTTCCGCGCATGGTACCGTAAACTAACTTCTCACTCATATAAGCAGAATGATATCCTGCTGATCCGTACCGGCAGCGGGCAGGGCGATCCCGCAAATGCTGTTGCACTCAGCTGGGAAGGCAGAAAGCCGGCGGCTCCGACTGAACGGAAGGCAGAAGAAGACGCCCGCTATATTCACGATGTTTTCGGACCTCCTGCCCTTTCTGAAGAAGAGCTCCGCCAGGCAGAGTCTCTTCTCTGCACGGGCAATGATGCCGGCTGCCGTCTCTGGATCACGGCGCCGCGGCAGATGCAGGCTCCGGATACATCATCAGAAGTGTCCGGGAGCCGGTCGTATCAGAATGAAGTTTCAGATACCCGGCGGCGTATGATGAAACAGGCGGAACATAACCGCCGGTATCTGCAGGATAACCGTCAGACGGTCCAAAGCAGTATCCGCAAACTCACTTCCGAACTGGACGTCTTCCTGGCTTCATTTATGAAAGGAATGCCCGAACAGAGCAGGGCAGGGCAGCTCCTTCCGGAACGGGCATACCGGATCGATGTTCTCCGCGACCCTATGGTCTTTGCCAGGGATGGCGAGGAAAAAGACATCCGTCTTCGGGTCGATCTGCTGCTGGATGCGTCACAGTCGCGTATGAACTCTCAGGAAAGGATCGCAGCAGAGGCATATGTCATCGCAAAGAGCCTGCATATGAATCACGTTCCTGTCAGCGTCACAACATTTCGCAGCCTGCGCGGTTTTACGGTACTGGAACAATTAAAAAAGACAGCCGACAGTTCCTGCGAGGGCATCCTCCGCTACTACGCCGGCGGCTGGAACCGGGATGGTCTGGCCTTGAAATGTATGCACTATCTCATCAAAGAAGACCGGCAGCATCCTGAAGACCTGCGGCTGCTGCTGATCCTGACGGACGCGAACCCCAATGATTCGCTTGCCGGATCCGCCTTCGGCAAAAACTATGACGGAGCTGTCGCAGTGGATGATGCCGCTTCGGCAGTGAAAGCTCTCCGTCGGGACCGTATCCTTACAGCGGCGGTCTTCCACGGTTCTACATCTCATCTTGAAAATGTTTACCGTATTTTCGGCAAGGAATATGTAAGGGTCTTAAGTTTCCGGCAGTTTGCCGACAGCGTTATCGACCTTCTCCAGAAAGTATTACAGGAGACCGGCTGACCGGTCTCCTGTTTATTATCCTATGTCCTGACGCTGCAGTCTTGCCCGAACTGAAGCGTCCTGCATCAGTTCTTCCGACGATCTTACTTCTGTCACAAGTCCGTTTTCACGAATCAGTTCCAGGGCTTTTTCTTTATCCTCTTCCCTTACTTTGATGTAATAAATATCGTGATCCGCCTTGCCCTTGGCACCGAAATCCCTCGGATCAAGCTTGGCGCCGCATCCGCCGGCCCGCACGACATCCTGGGCATAGTGGCTTGCGCTGACGCCGCGTATACCGCCCGCTTTCAGCACATCCTTGATCTGCTGCCAGGTCTCCCTGTCTTTTTTCTTATAGATCGTTTCCTTTTTTTCAAAAAGCATACATGCCTCCCTTCATAAACCCGGTGCCGCTGATCCGCGGCTCCTTCAGTTTCCTTCGTTCTGTATCCTGTCAAGCTGCATCATCCGGCGGGGGATATGGCAGTAACCGCCCGGGTTCTTGTCGAGATACTTCTGATGGTGTTCCTCAGCCGGACAAAAACCGTCCAAAGGAAGGAGTTCCACCGCAAGCGGCTCGAATGACCGGGCCATCTCTTCAGCCTCCTTGCGGTCATAGACTGCCTGAGCCTCCGGAAGGAGGCTTTCGTCGTCATAATATATCCCTGTCCGGTACTGCACGCCTTCATCTGCGCCCTGCCGGTTGTAAGACGTCGGATCAATGATCATAAAATAGTATTCGAGCAGCTCCGTAAGTGAGATCTTTGTTTCGTCAAAAACGATCTTTACCGTCTCCGCATGTCCGCTGCCGCGGCATACCTGTTTATAATCCACATTCAGGATCCCGCCGTTTGCATATCCGGTTTCTGTCTCCACTACGCCTTCAAACTGGTCAAAAAACTTCTGGACACCCCAGAAGCATCCTCCTGCAAGATATATCGTCTTCATTTCTCAACCCTCTCTCCGGGCTGTTTCACACCCTGATGCATGGCAGCCGTTGCTGCAGAATGCCGCAGCACACACGGCTTATATCTTATTATATCACGGCTCAGCCCCGCAGACACCCTTTTCTCTTCGCTTCTGTACGAACGGAAATACTTTAAACCGGGTGTTCTTTCTTGTTCCTGACGCTTTGTTATGATAGAATAACGTTACTGCTACGAAAATTAATTGATAACTTTGTTTATCGATCTGATTTGTAAAGGAGACCACATGATCAACCAGAACATCAATACCGTTGCACAGAAAGATCCCAAGATCGCCCGCGTGCTTTCACTGGAACTTCGCCGCCAGCAGAACAACCTCGAGCTGATTGCTTCGGAGAACCTCGTCAGTCCCGAAGTCATGGCTACGATGGGCAGCGTGCTGACCAACAAATACGCGGAAGGTTACCCGGGCAAGCGTCATTATGGCGGCTGCGAATATGTTGACATCGCGGAGCGCATCTGCATCGAACGCGCCAAGGAGATCTTCGGTTCAAAGTTCGCAAACGTCCAGGCGCACAGCGGATCCCAGGCCAACTTCGCTGTCTATCTTGCACTCTGCAAGCCCGGCGATACCGTTCTCGGCATGGACCTTTCCAACGGCGGCCATCTGACCCATGGCAGCAAAGCCAGCTTCTCAGGCAAGTTCTATAATACCGTCTCTTACGGCGTCGACCCTGAGACCGGCCTGATCGATTACGAAGATGTTCGAAGAAAGGCGGAGGAGTGCAAGCCGAAGATGATCATTGCAGGTGCTTCTGCCTATCCGAGGATCATTGACTTCAAGAAGTTTTCCGAGATCGCCAAAGAGGTCGGCGCTTACCTGATGGTCGACATGGCCCACATCGCTGGTCTCGTCGCAGCAGGCGAGCATCCCAATCCGGTTCCCTATGCGGACGTCGTCACCACAACGACCCACAAGACCATGCGCGGACCGCGCGGCGGCATCATCCTCTGCAACAACGAGGAGATCGCAAAGAAGATCGACCGCGCAATGTTCCCGGGCACTCAGGGCGGCCCGCTGATGCACATCATCGCTGCCAAGGCTGTTGCACTCGGCGAGGCGCTGCGTCCCGAGTTCAAGGAGTATCAGGCTCAGATCGTAAAGAATGCCAAAGTCCTTGCGGACACACTGATGGAGGGCGGAATCGACCTTGTCAGCAACGGTACCGACAACCACCTGATGCTGCTTGACCTGCGCAAGCTCAACATGAGCGGACAGGAACTCGAGGATCGTCTCGACCGTGTCCATATCACTGTCAACAAGAACTCCATCCCCGGCGACACCCGTCCGCCTATGGAGACTTCCGGCATCCGTATCGGCACACCTGCCGTCACAACCAGAGGCTTCAAGGAAGAGGAAATGCGAATTGTCGGCGATCTGCTCTTAAAGTCCATCTTCGATTTCGAGATGAGCCGCGGCGAGATCCTGTCTACCGTTGATGAACTCTGTGTAAAGTATCCGCTCTATTGATTCCAGACTAACGAATAAAGAAACCGGCTGTCCGCAGCCGGTTTTTTCATTGCAGAGGCCTTCCGTTTGCCCGGCAGAGATCAGATGAGTGCGGAGTAAGCTGCAAATGCTGACGGAACGGAGTAAGTGTCCCTGATCTCCCGGATCTCCGCAAGAAAGATCCCGGAAGATCCCTGTTTATCAGCCTGAAGATCCGCCAGTTCATCCGCCAGAATCTCATAGCCGGTCATATGCCATTCCTTATGCGTAAAGATATGCCTGGCATCCGTAAGGCGCCGGATACGAAGCGGGCTGAAGCCGATCGAACGGATGAAGTCAAGTGCTTCCTGTTCAGACAGATGCCCGTTTGTATTGGGGAACTCATACAGTCCCGCAAGCAGTCCTTTTGAAGGACGCTTCCGGAGTGCGATCCGCTCCGCGTCATGGATCAGAAAGACCGTGAGTTCTTCGACCTTCCGGGGTTTATGCTTTTGTATGGCCGGGAACGCCGTCTCCCGCCCTGTGCGGTGTGCCAGACAGTCCTCCTTCAGCGGGCAGACATCACATAAGGGTGCCGTATTCGGAAGGCATACCGTGGCTCCGAGGTCCATCAGAGCCTGGTTCAGATCGCCCGGGCGATCGTCTGCCGCCGCATCCATCGCCTCCTGATAGTATGCCGCTGCAGCCTTTTTCGCTGCATCCGATTTAATATCCTCCGCATAAGCTGTCAGCCGCGCAAAGACTCTGAGCAGGTTTCCGTCGACCGCAGGGATACGCTCCCCGAAAGCGATCGAGGCGATCGCCGCAGCTGTGTAAGGCCCGATCCCGGGGATCCCGATGAGTTCTGCCGCAGTCTCCGGCATCTTCCCTCCGTACTTCTCCGCGATCACGACAGCTCCTTTATGAAGATTCCGCACACGTGAATAATATCCAAGCCCTTCCCAGAGCTTCAGGTAAACGTCCTCCGGTGCTGCCGCCAGAGACGCAATATCCGGCAGAGTATCGAGGAAGCGCGCATAGTAGCGTTTCACCGCTTCCACTCTGGTCTGCTGAAGCATGATCTCCGAAAGCCAGACATGATAAGGCGCCGGGTCCTCCCTCCAGGGCAGGATCCGGCGGTTTTCGTCATACCATGAAAGCAGGCGTTCCGCGTCAAGCAGAACACCCGCATCCATATCATCTTTGAGCTCTTTATATGGTCTGTCTGTCATCAGTGGTCTGCAGGAATGATCTCCAGCCAGTATCCGTCGGGATCCTGGATGAAGTAGATGCCCATGGACGGGTTTTCAAAACAGATACAGCCCATCTCTTCATGAAGCTTATGCGCCGCTTCCATATCATCGGTCTTGAAAGCAAGGTGAAACTCTTCCTCTCCGATGTCATACTTCTGAGGATGGTCCTTCAGCCAGGTCAGCTCCAGTTCAAAACTGCTTTCTTCATTGCTCATATAGACAATGATGAAGGATCCGTCCGACGCGGACTTCCGGCGGGCTTCTTTCAGGCCCAGTGCTTTCTCATAGAAAGCCATGGCAACATCCAGATCCGCTACATTGTAGTTTTCATGAACCATACGAAACTTCATATCAGTTTCCTTTCCGGCCGGGCTGTTTCTCCGGCCTGCCATACTTCCAAAGGTTCCCGCAGGACCTCTGAATTCAATCCCGTCACTAAAAATCAGTTTACTACATTCCCCGCATTCAGTCACGTTTTTCAGGCAGATTTGTTATATGTATATCCTGCGTTTCTTCTTCTGTTTCAATTGATGTGAATCGGAACCCATTTGAATAAAATGATGCCGCCCGGACAGGGGCAGCATCCGAATCATTTACATATTCAATTTATTATAAGTGTGCAGCCTGCGGATATGCTTCAGTATCAGACAATGTCCAGGACCTTATAGTCTTTGTCCTCGACTGCCTTCTTCAGCACGTCGTCAGAGACCTCACCTGCCAGCGTCACGACAGCGGTACCTGCCTCGTGGCTGACCTGTGCCTCAGTTACGCCTTCCAGAGCCTCAAGTGCCTTCTTTACGGTCTTCTCGCAGTGACCGCACATCATACCCTCTACCTTCAGTGTCTTTGTTGCCATAGCTTCATTCTCCTTTGTATTGTCTGTATTTGCATTGTTTTTATCTTCATCATCCTCAGCGACGCCTTTCAGGAGACAGCCGGACGGGCCGACACTTACTTTGTTCCTGAGCGGCTTATCCTTCGAAGGGTCATGCATCCTGAAAAGATTCAGTCTGAGCGCGTTCGAGACCACAAAGAAACTCGACAGGCTCATCGCCGCGGCACCGAACATCGGGTTCATGCTCCAGCCGAACAGTCTGACGTAACAGCCTGCCGCAAGCGGGATACCGAGCACGTTATAGAAAAATGCCCAGAACAGGTTCTCATGGATATTGGTCAGAGTCGCACGGCTCAGGCGGATCGCTGCAGGAACGTCGCTTAAGCGGCTCTTCATAAGGACGACATCCGCGGCATCGATCGCCACGTCTGTGCCTGCGCCGATCGCCATTCCGATATCCGCACGCGTAAGTGCCGGGGCG
>Ga0129307_1001751_pt1 | contig 20951 bp, 20 predicted proteins | sample P1105metagenome_FD_94437 | JGI IMG/M metagenome (GOLD analysis project Ga0129307, IMG submission 94437) | Capybara group fecal microbial communities from Wisconsin, USA - P1105 metagenome | ecosystem: Host-associated > Mammals > Digestive system > Large intestine > Fecal | place: USA: Wisconsin... | reverse complement strand
TGAACAAAGCATTAAATGGTGAACATGTGGATATACTGTAAAACTAGTTGAAAATATTTTTTAAAAAAGTGTCAAAATTTTTTTAAAAAAGTTGTTGACATTTATCTTGAGATTTAGTATATTATGTTTCGAGAGAAGTGCCTGTCTCTCCGTTTGTTATGTCTAAACGGAGATATGGGCATATTTTTTTGAAATCATTAATAACTTCTGAAGTGATTTCATATGATAAACAAATCTGACAGAAAGAGGTAAGGAAAAGCAAATGAGATCTTTAGTAATGATGAATAGAATAATCGTCATTAATCGACCTGCTATATGTGGGTTTGATTTCTCATGCCTTCAGGCCCCTCAGTTTGATCAGATGGCCATAGCCGGCAAAGAAGGAAAAGATAAGGATTGGGATAGAAATAGGCATAGATACAGGCGATATTAGGCACATTTTGCTTATGAAAGATATCAAACCGTCTGTATCAGGATAAAAAAGATACAGGCGGTTTTTTATTTCAAATAATAAATGATTATGGGGCGTTAGCTCAGTTGGGAGAGCATCTGATTTGCATTAGGTAACGATTTGTGCAGCAAATCGTTGCTCCGAACGAAGTGAGGATGCATTCTGCGAAGCAGAATCAAAACTTCGAAGAAGTTTTGCAATCATGCTATGCATGATTGGCACAAGCAGAATGTCGCAGGTTCAAATCCTGTACGTTCCACTAGACCATTAGTCTAACGGATAGAATGTCCCGCTACGAACGGGAAGATATAGGTTCGACTCCTATATGGTCTACTCGGTAGCATAAACTACCAAATAATAATTTTATAACGAGCGGGAGAAAACAGGCACTTCTCTCGCTCACCTGTGGGTATCGTATAACGGTTAGTATATTTGTCTTCCAAACAAATGGTGCGAGTTCGATTCTCGCTATCCACTTAGGTGTCTATTGGACGGATATTATTGATTGGAACGGGAGTCTATAGTTTCAGCGGACAATAGATACTCCACTATGGCTGTGTGGCGTAATGGTTAGCGTACCAGATTGTCTCTCTGGGGGTAAGGGTTCAATTCCCTTCATAGTCGCTTATATTGGGAGTGTGGTGTAATGGCTAGCATACTAGATTTGGATTCTAGGGGAGAGGTTCGAATCCTACATTTCCAATCGCGGGATATTATCAATTGGAAATAACGAGTCAAAGTATCTGTCATGCGCTTGCGCAAATGACAGATACCTTGACGAGTGTCCTCCTCGAGCACGAAGTGCGAGAGGAGGATAGCCGGGCCCATAACCCGGAGGTTGCCGGTTCAAATCCGGTTCCCGCTACTCAAATAAAAAAGAAGGAGAAACGAAACAATGCGATCTACAGAAATGATGAGAAAATTTAAGCAGATACAGAATATTCAGTTTTGGTGCAATAGTAAAAACTGGATTATTTGTCGTGTCTTTATCAGATCATGTGGATTATGTGCTGTATAAGCATAATAAGAAAGCTTTGCGTAGTTTGACCACTTGTCTGATATGGGCAGGTGGTTTTTTCTTGGGAAGATAGCTCCAATGGTAGAGCGGTGGATTGAAGCTCCACGCGGTATAGGTTCGAATCCTATTCTTCCCACTATATAGGAAGGTAGTTCAGCTGGTAAGAATTCCTGTCTGATAAGCAGGCGGTCGTGAGTTCGAGTCTCACCCTTCCTACTTATATAATAGGGTGTCGTACAACTGGTCAGTACACAGGACTTTGACTCCTGTAATATGGGATCGAGTCTCACTTCGTTCGGTCAGGCTCGAGCATAGCTCTTGCCGAATTAGCTACCAACAGTCCACTGGACTGTCGGTTTAACGCTAATTCCCCGTCACCCTTGTATGGATGCTTAGTGTAACTGGCAGCACGATAGTCTCCAAAACTATTAGTAGTGGTTCAAATCCATTAGCATCTGCTTATAGCCGAATAGTGTAAAGGTATCACATCTGACTCTGACTCAGAAGATATAGGTTCGATTCCTGTTTCGGCTGCTATATGTACCGTAGGTAGCGGCTGCCGTCCGGTCTGCAAAACCTGATTCAGTGAGTTCGACTCTCACACGGTACTTTATATCCCTATGTAGAACAATGGTAGTTCAGCTCACTGTTAATGAGAAGGTTGGAGGTTCGAGTCCTCCCGTAGGGGCTGGGATGTAACTCAGTTGGTGAGAGTGCCGGTCTTATAAACCGGTGGTCGGGAGTTCGAATCTCCTCATCCCTATCATATACAGGCGTGGCGTAATGGATCAGCGCATCGGACTTCTAATCCGACGGTTGTGAGTTCGAGTCTCACCGTCTGTACTTGCAGTGTAGCTCAGCTGGTTAGAGCAGGTTCTTCATATTAGCTCTCGATTACAAAGTAATCGAGGGTCCGAACGAAGTGAGGATGCGTTCTGCGTAGCAGAACCAAGCCTTGTATAGCAAGGCTTGCAAGCATCCATTGGATGCTTGGCACAACGGACAAGGTCGTGAGTTCGAGTCTCACTACTGCAATTTATGGGTATATAGTATAACGGTAGAACACGGCACTTTTAATGCCGCAGATATGGGTTCAAATCCCATTATACCCATTATGGATGTGTAGCTCAGTTGGTAGAGCAGGAAACTCTTAATTTCAAGGTCGGGGGTTCAAATCCCTCTACATCCATTCAAATGATATACCACAGGTTTACTATACAAATATTCTTTTGATGGTATAATCAACTCATAAAATCTTTGAAAGGAAAAAAAGCAATGAACACATTTAGAAACTTATATCTGCATAGTGAATATTCGCTCCTTAGTCTCGAATCAGAGTCAGACGAAGGAATATTTGTTATGCAATGAGATATAAGTGGAAAATGAATGTAAATTGATATATCGCCGCTTATGCTCAGATGCATAGGCGGTATTTTTCTGTGTTAACTATGGAGATGCCGCGAAAAAGGTGTCTCCTTTTTTGTTTATTAATATGCCTGTGTGGTGGAATGGAATACACAGCGGTCTTAGAAACCGTGGCGAAAGCATGAGAGTTCAAGTCTCTCCACAGGTACTGTGCCAAGCATACTAAGTATGCTTGCAATCCTTGCTTCGCAAGTATTGGTTATGCTTCGCATAACGCATCCTCGCGTTGCTCGGACTGTCGATTACTTCGTAATCGATAGCTGATATGTGCGTATATCCGAATTGGTATAGGAGCTGCACTAAGAATGCAGTCGGGAAAGCCGGTGGAGGTTCGAGTCCTCTTACGCACACTTTATGCCCTCGTAGCAGAATTGGAATATGCATCGGATTTAAGCTCCGTGATCTGTGAGTTCAAATCTCACCGGGGGTACTATGGCGGATTCGTCTAAATGGTTAGGATCGGAGACTCTCAATCTCCAGATGTCGGGTTCGAGTCCCGCATCCGTCAATCAATCAGGTCCCATCGAATAAATGGCTAGTTCACCGGGCTTTCAATCCGGAAATGCTGGGTTCGAGTCCCGCTGGGATCACTGTGGCTTTCGTACAAAGGTCAGTACCTCAGATTGTGGATCTGAAGATATGGGTTCGATTCCCATAGGTCACACTTGTATTATTAATGCCGTATGTCCGGGTAGTGAGGAAGCGGTCTTGAAAACCGTTGGTCAGAAATGACTTGCAGGTGCAAATCCTGTGTACGGCGCGCAATGGGCGGATAACCCGTAATTGGTAGCGGTCATGACTGTAAATCATGTGTCTTCGGATTCTGCTGGTTCAAGTCCAGCTCTGCCCACTTAAATATATGCCTGTATAAGCCTAATTGGTAAGGCAGGAGATTGCTAATCTCTGAGTAATCAGATTCTTCTGGTGTTCTGGTTCAAGTCCAGATGCAGGCGCATTGATAAAGACAACGGCTTATGCTGTTGTCTTTTTTTATTGGAGTAGGCATTTTTAAGACACATTCAGTTTCATACAATCATACTAAGTAAAGGATGGTTTTTGCTTTCTTAGTGTGTGTCAATTTTCAAATCCAAATGTGATATGGAAGATATTGTATGGAAATAGAAGCTGAGCCATTATATACAATTAAATATAGACTAAATGAACCTCACAATTGCACATAAAAATCTTTGATTTACTATATTTTACCGGATTGTATTGGGTGCAGGGGTTCTTCCCGACACTTAAGTCAGAGAAGAAGTAAATAACTTATAATGATACTTAAGCACTTTCCAAGACGAATTAGTTTTGGAAAGTGTTTTTCATTTTGCGACATTTTAATATCTGTTCACAACAAATTTCCTATATTAATGTAAAGGCTGTTGTATCATTTTATAATTAGATAAAACAACAAAAGGTTGATGAAATGCCAGAAAATGTTGATGAAAAGGCTAAAATCATGCGTGATAGAAGGATAAAAGCAACAAAACTAAGCTGAAAGGATTCGAATTGTTGCTTTGGGGACTGAAATAATGCTGTAGAGAAGGAAAAAGGCAACAAAACTAAGTCAAAAGGACTCAAAATGTTGCTAGCATAGAAATACATTAGATTATCGGCATAAGTTTAGATTATCGGCATAAGTTTAGATTATCTGCATAAGTTTTGATGCATATGTATGATACATAATTATTATTGACAGATAAACTTAATATAAAAACGATTTAAAAAACTTGAGAGATAATCCATATGTAATAAGTTGATATGCTTGCGGAGGTAAACAGAGTGAAAGAAAAGAAAAAAAGAAAGGTGTTAATAGGACTTATAATAGGTGGCGTAGTTGGGGCTGCAGCTATATCTGTCTTATTGATTGTGTTTGGCTACTACTTTTTATATGGTGGTCCTGCACAGATTACGAACGATGCAAAACTATACGAGGAAACCATGCATAAGTACAGGAGTGAGGTTGTGGGAAAGGTGCGAACAGGCTTTGTTTCTTTTCCAGAGTCGATTCCTGAAAGTGCCTTTATGAATGGTTCGGAGCCGGAGTTCTATTTTTATTATAGAGATACATGGGATGATCCTACATGCGAGGTATTATTAAAATGCAAATACTCGGATGCAGATTATTCAAGTGAACTTGATCGCTTGAAAGATGGTATTGAACTTAAGGGTGTTGACAGAAAGATTGAAACTAGTTTGGAGTATGAAGAAAGTAAGCGGTTTAGTTATCCGGTTTACAAGGCAATAGACTGTGATGATTATGCCTATGAGTATGCAATGGATCTTGGGAATAATGAGATAGCATATATCTACACCTCGTTCAAGGATGATTTTAAGTCGTTGAAGAAAATACCTGAGGATTATTTGCCGACGGATTTTGAATCATGTCGAAGTAATTATCTCTCTGGTAAAGATGGGTATAGTGCATACTTAGTTGAGAAAACAAGTGACCACGCGTCGTACGAATATGGAGACAGATTCGATTGATAAAAGGGAGCTGCTGAAGTACGTTTTTCAGGGGGATTTGATGAAACGTAAGAAGGTTTTTATTTTAATACTCTTGGCTTGGGTAGTCATATGTTTATGTATGACATTTCTTTTTTGTGGAAAGCAATATTCTGTAGCCGATGAGATATCTGTTGAAGTGCAACCGGATCCATGGACGATTGTGGAAATAAGTTATCATAATCTTTATAAAGCATATAAGGAAAATGGAAAGTACTATATCTCATGTCAAAGTTTGATATATGATGATTCGACACCGAATATTTTTGAAATAAGCGCAAAAGAGTATAGATACTGTGCGGGAATCAATCCCGATAGATTCTATAATTACGAAAGCGGCATGGGTAATCAATATGACGTTAATGTCCGATATGGAAAAGATGTTAAATCGTACAGTGTTATCGGATGGCCTTCCCCCCTCCATGAATTAGAGGAACTTTATGAAACAAAAGTGAGTTTAGGTGAACAGGAAACTTACCGTGATAACATATGTGGCGCACTTACAGAATTCTTCGATTGTAGTTCTATCGATGCTGCACTTGTAACCTATCCTTCAGAGGAGTACTCGAAAGATTTGTTTTTTTATGGAGACGTGTCATGCCAGAATTTCGTTGACGCTTATCGTGACTTGACAATCAGGCATTACAGCAACCAGACATTAAATGGCAAGTTAATGAAGTTGTACGAGGAGGGGACAATATCTAAGCCTAATCTAAAGGCTGATTATGAGAAGAAAAAGGAAGTTTACGAACAGGCCACGGGAAAAGAATTTTTTGAGGAACAATCACCTTCATCCAAAGCTAGAGAGTTTATGGTTCAAAATGAGGTGGGGGCTCTTTCTGGATATACTAATAAGGCGTATAGTGATATTACCTATGGAACTAAGGGTATGATCTACTATGAAATATATGTCCCTGATGATCATAGGTCTTACACAGTCACCATTAAAAAGCCGGCTTTTATGCCTACGTGGTATTTAAGGACAGCGCTTAATCACATCCTCATTAATGAAGGTAATACTATACCTTGGGGAAAACTCTATATGTTTTTATTTTTCTTTATCCCGACTGTAACTGGTTGCCTGGTACTGTGGATTATATATAAAAAGAAAATGCTTTTGAAGCACTTATAGATTTTTTAGAATAAAAATATGCATATCGTGGTCATAAATGTGGCTGCGGTATGCTTTTTATAATAAGGACTTGTCAGTTGATGTATATTATGTATATAACTAACAAAGAGGTATCTCAAAATGATTGACTGTGTATTTGCAAACTATATTGATTTGAAAGCACTTTATGAGAAATACGGTTTGAAAAGGAATATTCGTGATGTGTTCCGTATTGGTTTTGATGGAAGAATCTATGTTTTAATTGAAACAGAATCTGTTGGAGAAAACCGTGGAAGATATAGTGTACTCATTTTGGATGTGGATTGGGATGATGAGAAACTGATTAGTTCTTTCTGCTATAATCTTGGAGAGTTTTATTCTGCCTTCTATCATATTCAGCCAATAGGTGAGAATATCCTTATGGTTGATTGCCGCTCGAGTTATAACAAAGGGAATCCTGAAAAAAATGCTATGATATTAACTCTTGGTGGTGAAGTGCTTGAGAGGTTCTGCTTCGGAGACGGTATTCGGGATGTATATGTAAGACCGGATAATACAATCGTTACGAGTTATTTTGATGAGGGTGTATTTGGAAATCTGGGCTGGGGGGATCCTGGAGGTGCTCCTCCGATAGGTGCTTCAGGACTTGTAGTGTGGAATGAAAAAGGTGAGCAGCTATTTTCAGCTAAGCATAATATATTCGATTGCTATGCATTAAATATCGATAGCAATAATGACATTTGGTATTACTATTATGATGAGTTTAAGCTGGTGAGAAGTAATGGTGATAAAGAAATAGATTTTGATCCTCATATAGCGGGAGCGAGTTTCTTTGCACTTACTGAAGATGGTCAAAAGGTTATATTTGACTCGGGATATGATAAGTATGGAACATATGAGGTATATGATTTATATAAGAATACCGAAAATGAGAAACTAAGATTCTTTTTTGAAGAAAGTGAATTACTAATTGCAAATTATAGGTCGTATGGATCTAAAGCTTTTTTCATCGATAACAATAATAGATTGTACTTAAAAAGATTTATCTCGGTTTGATTCTGAAAAAGGAGACAAATAAGGTATGCCATTGGTTAAAATTGAAACAATAAAGGGCAAGAGTTCTGAATATAAGAAATCACTTCTTGATACTATTCATGATGCGCTTGTTAAATCTTTAGGGATAGAGGAATGGGATAGATTTCAAAGAATAATCGAATATGATAAAGATAATTTTGAAATACCTGAGGGAAAAACAGATGATTTTATGATCATTGAATTAACCCTCTTTCCAGGAAGGAGTAAAACTCAGAAGAAAGCCGTTATAGAAACTATTACATCAGATTTAAATTCAAATCTAGGGATTGCAAGTACAGACATTTTTATAGTTATAAATGAACCGCCTCTGGAAAACTGGGGAATGGCTGGTAAACAATTAGGTGGTGTGGAGCAGTCTGGAAATGTAGAAGAGCTTTTAGAGCATCTAGATGAAATTCATACTACCGAGTTAGGTATGGAAAGAATAAGAAAGAATCTTAATCTATCTGAGATGGATGTTATAGCATGGTGCAAAAAACAGATAACAAGTGAAGAAGCGAAGATTTCAAGACAAGGAAAAAACTGGTATATAGAGATAGATGGGAATGTTATAACGGTAAATGCAAAGAGTTTTACCATTATTACAGCACATAAAAAAAGGTATTAGTGGAGGAATAAAATGTTTGAGAGTGAGTTCGCAAAATGTGAGTTTATAGAGAAAGATAATGTGGTCTTTCACATTTGGAAAAAGGAAGCGCATTTTGATGATTATCGTGATCCTGTAAATGCATCTTTAGAAATGTTAAGACTTCATAAGGGAAGTGTCTTTATTGTTGATGCCAGAAATGGATTTGAAGATGTAAAAGAAGATGTGGAATGGGGATTCACCTTCTTTCTTCCTGAACTTAAGAAGACAGGATGTAAGATATGGGGATTTATTCTTCCTGAAGTATCTGATATAGAAGGCGAGATTGATCTCTGGACTAAAGAGATTGAAAAGAACTTCGAAGTTATAAGAGCCACATCGTATGATGATATAATTAATCAGGTGAAATGATGATAGATCAAAGGAGAGATATTAATGGGAACAAGAGCAGAAAAAGCAGTAGATAATCATAAGAGTTTTCATACATGTTCCGGTTCGGTTCTGGAAGCATTTGCGGATGTTATTGGAATAAGTGAGGCGGAAGCTAAAAAGATTTCAATGCCATTTGCTGGTGGACGCATGGGAAAGTGTGGTGCGGTTTTATCAGCGGAATATGTTTTAGAACAGAAGTTCGGAGACTCGGCGGCAGAAAAAGTTGCGGAATACGAGGAGAAGTTTAAGGCTTCGGATAAAGGCTCAGTTATGTGTTCTGATCTTAGAGGCAACTGCAGAGCCTGCGTAACTGATGCTGCAAAAATACTTGAAGAAATGCTGGGTGAATAAATAAAGGCTTTGATCTAGCCAGGGGATTTCTATGTAGATAATTGTATTGTCAATATTCAGAGTAAAATGCTATAATTTCATTTGTGGGGATTAGAAAGTGAATGATTCATTTCTTAAATGAGGTAAATAGTTGAAGGATACAAAGAAAGCAAAAGACGTGAAGGATACGAACAAAGAAAAAGAAGTGAAGAGTACATACAAGACTAAAGCGAGAGAGTGCATTGTGGCGTACCTGAAGGAGCATTCGGGCAAGCGATTCACCGCCCGCGAGATATATAACTACCTGAAGGATGAGGTTGAGGGCATCAACCGCACTACAATTTATCGTAATCTTGATCGCCTGTGCGAGCAGGGTGAGCTCATGCGTTACAAGGAGCCAAACCAGGATGCGTGGTACTATCAGTACTCGGAGGAGCATCAGCATTGCGACCAGCATATACATGCGCAGTGCAGCGAGTGCGGCAAGATATTCCATCTCGAAAATGATTTCGTCGACGATTTCGAAGAGAAGCTGCATAAGTTCTATGGACTGGACATTAACGCATCCAAGACAATGATTGTTGGAAAATGTGAAGATTGTAGCAAGACAAATAAGAATAAATAAGAATAAATGAGAATAGTTTACTATTATTAAGAAAGGGTTGCTACCTAAGTGATTTATTCACCTAGGCGGCAACCTTTTTATTTTACTTAGTTTATTGGAAATGCTCGATAAAAATCATTGAAAAAATTAGTTGTATGAAAAATGATTTTTACAAAATGCAACATATTTGCAAAAAGCATTGACAAACAGAAACCACACCCTTATAATATGCAACTGTGTTGCGAGGAATTGCAAACGTGTTGCAAAACATATTTTGTCTATTGTTTATTTCATTTAAGTTTACCAGGGGGATCCTGGAACAAGGAGGAAATTATGATAAAGAGAAAATGGTTAGCAGGACTTCTTACCGGCGCGCTGGCGCTTGGAACCATTACAGGTTGCGGCAGCACACCTGCGGAGAGCGAAAATGATACAACTGCCGTAATCGACATCGAGGATGCAAAGAAGGCAGATTCTACAGACGGAAATGCTTCAACAAGCGGTGATGCGACGAAGGGGGCGGCGGATGCGTCGATGAAGATCGTGACAACGATATTCCCAGAGTATGACTGGGTTAAGACACTTCTTGGCGACAAGGCTGAAAATGCTGATATGACGCTGCTTCTTGATAACGGCGTTGACCTTCACAGCTACCAGCCAACTGCTGAGGATATCGTGAAGATCAAGGAATGCGACATGTTCGTATATGTCGGTGGTGAGTCTGACGAGTGGGTTGAGGATGTTCTTGCATCTGCTGAAAATGAAGACATGGTTGTAATCAACCTTCTCGATGTGCTGGGTGACAGCGTAAAGAATGAGGAAATCGTCGAGGGTATGGAGCACGAGCACGATCATGAAGAAGGCGAAGAGCATGAGGATGCAGAGCATGAGGATGGCGAAGAGCATGAGGATGCAGATCACGAGGATGGCGAAGAGCATGAGGATGCAGATCACGAAGATGGCGAAGAGCATGAGCATGAGGAAGAGAAAGATGAGCATGTATGGCTCTCTCTGAAGAATGCTTCAGTGCTTTGTGAGGAAATAGCAACTCAGCTCGGAACTATTGACGAAGCAAACAAGGATTACTACATGAGCAACTATGAGGATTACAAGGCTGAGCTCGATGCTCTCGATGAAGAGTACCAGGCAGCTGTGGACGCTGGTTCAAAGGATACAATTCTCTTCGGCGACAGATTCCCATTCCGTTACATGGTTGACGATTACGGACTCAACTATTATGCAGCATTTGCAGGCTGCTCTGCTGAGTCAGAGGCAAGTTTCGACACAGTTATCTTCCTTGCAGGTAAGGTTGACGAGCTCGGACTTCCAGCTATCTTGACTATCGAAGGCGCGGACCACGATATTGCTGAGACAGTTAAGGAGAATACTAAGTCAGGCGACCAGAAGATTCTCACTATGAACTCACTTCAGTCAACAACTTCGAAGGACATCGAAGAGGGCACAACTTACCTGTCAGTAATGAGAAGCAACCTGGATGTGCTGAAGGAAGCGGTGAAGTAGGAAGATACGGAGATCGAATATGAGTACAAATATCGAGAAGAGAGTCCCGGTCGTTTTGATCACGGGTTACCTTGGGTCAGGCAAGACGACGCTTATGCAGCACATTTTGCAGCAGGAGCAGAGGAAGGTGGCTCTCATAGTAAATGACATGGGCAGCATCAACATCGATGCTTCCCTTATCAGCAAGACTGGTAACCAGGTTGTTCAGGTCGAAATGGTGGAGCTACAGAATGGATGCATCTGCTGTACCCTAAGAGATGAGTTCATGGCAGAGATTGAGCGACTTGCGAAGGACGAGACCATCGAGGCTATCTTTGTTGAGGCTTCGGGCATCAGCGAGCCATCTTCCATAGCGGGTGCATTTATGATGTATGCCGAGGAATGTCCGGATTCGCGTGTGTTCCTGAAGACCATCGTATCGGTGGTTGACGCGGACAGAATCTATCGCGAGTTCCTGCACGACCTGGAATCCGAAGCAGTAGAGGGCAAGTCAACTGATGAGAATAAAGCTGCTGTAGAGGACGGCGACATCATCAACCTTATCATGGATCAGATTGAGTTCTGCAACTTGCTTCTTCTTAATAAGACTGACCTCCTGGACAAGGAGCAGGTTGAGGAAGTGCGCACCGCTCTTCGAAATATCCAGCAGGAGGCAGATATCATTTCGACCGTAAATGGCAATATCGACCTTGACTTCATCCTCGCTCAGGAGGACTTCGACTACGAGAAGGTGCTGGACTCGGGCTGCATCCAGAGAGCGCTGAACGAGTGCGAGCCGGATGACGAGAAGGCGTGCGTCGACGAATACGGGATATCGTCATTTGTCTTCGAAGAGAGGCGTCCGTTCAACCACGATGCCTTTAACAAGCTCGTCGAAAATTATCCGAACACGCTTATCCGTTCGAAGGGCTACATCTGGTTCTCCGACGACGACAAGCACATCCAGCTGTTCGAGCAGGCGGGGCGAAATGCATCTATCACCGAGCTGTCTGAGTGGATGGTGGCGTGGACCGACGAAGAGCTCGAGCGTGTCAGAAATGACTTTCCAGACGCATTTGAGGACTGGGACGATGAGTATGGTGACCGCATCAACCAGATCGTTTTCATAGGCAAAGGGTACGAGAAAGCTGACATTGAAGCACTCGTGACAGGCTGCCTGGAGGGGTAGTTTAAAAGCTTGGAGAATTAATTTATGGCGACGGTTTATTTTATCATTGGGGCGCACAATCTCGATCTTATCTGCGCATTATTTAATTCTTAATTGAGATATTAGAGATGCGGTGATATAATACACACGTTTTAAATCTTATAATCTGGAAAGGAGATGGAAACGTGAATGTTCTTCATATGAAATATGCTGTTGAGGTAGCTAATGAAGGCTCTATAAATAAGGCTTCTGAAAAGCTATTAATAGCTCAGCCCAATCTTAGTCGTTCTATAAAAGAATTGGAAGCAGATCTGGGTATAAGCATATTTGCCCGTTCGTCTAAGGGTATGTCTCTTACTGCTGAGGGTGAAGAGTTTATTCACTATGCCAAGAAAATCCTGCACCAGATAAATGATATCGAATTAATGTATAAAACTGGAAAACCGGCAAAGCAGCTTTTTTCTATATCAGTTCCAAGAGCAAGTTATATTGCGTGTGCATTTGCGAAATTTTCAAATCATCTAGACGGTGAATCCTCATCGATTTTTTACAATGAGACCAACAATGATATGGTTATCAAAAATATTCTGGAAAATGACTATAAGCTTGGTATAGTCAGATATGCTACAAATTTTGATAAGCATTTCAAAATAATGTTTGAGGAAAAAGGATTCACTCATGAATTTGTTTCAGAGTTTAAGTACGTTCTTATCATGAATAAGGATTCTAAACTTGCGAAAAAGAAAGAGATTGTGTTAAATGATCTTTCGGATTATATAGAGATAGCACATGCGGATCCTTATGTACCTACACTTCCGGTTTCTACTGTTATGAAGGCAGAACAGGTTGATGTTTCTGATAAAAGGATATACGTATTCGGAAGAGGAAGTCAGTTTGATCTTCTAGTCAATAATCCGAATACATTTATGTGGGTTTCTCCACTTCCTGCGGAAATGCTTGAAAGATATAATCTGGTTCAGAGACAGTGCACAGATAATTATAAAGTTTATAAGGATGTATTGATATATAAGAATGATTATAGCCTGACAAAACTGGATCAGAGCTTTATATCTGAGCTTATAGAATCACGCAGAAAAACGTTATAAATAAAGAAAAATGGAGGACAGTTAGGATGTAATTCCTGACTGTCCTTTTTTAATGCAATATGCTATATATCGATATTTGATATATCGATATACCATTTTGATAATTCATTTTTTAAATTCCTTGTACTAAAATGCAAATCGAAAAAAGAACTACAACATTTTAAGTCAAGGAGGCTGAGTATGGTTGTGAATACGGGCAATATTATAAAGAAACTCGATGTAACACTTTTTGGTGAGAAGTTCACTCTTCCTGTGAAGTATGACGTTTTTTGTGGAGAGATGGTGCTCGATTCTCAGAAGAATGCATTAGAGATGTTTCTAGGAAAAGCTGATGAACTTTTGGCCGATTCAGATGAGGTTAAGAAGTATATTGAGAACCAGAAGCAAACTAAGGTTCATGACCTCTTTGAGGAATTGGTTCCAGAATGTATCTATGTTGAAAGAAATGATTTAGACAGATATATAGATGTCTTTTTCTCAGGCATTGACGAGGATGGCAAAAGAACAAAAGATTCTATCGCTATTGAATTCAAGAATGAGGAATTCTATCGAGTTGGAGATAGAAGCGTAGCAATATAGAAAAGATGGCTAAACTGTTTCTGATAATTTAGTACGGAGGAAAGCAGATTGTCACTGATAATAACGAAAGCTACACTTGGCAGACTGCCGGTGTATCTGGAGTTTCTAAAAAAACAGAAAACTGAATATATATCATCGACTCAGATAGCAAGGTCTTTGGAACTTGGTGAGGTTTTGGTTCGTAAGGATCTGAATTCTGTGTGTGGTCTTGGAAAACCTAAGATTGGATATGACAGGGAGAAACTGATTGCTTCAATATTGGATGCACTCGGTGTGAATAAAAATATATCGGCTGTTTTAGCAGGTGCTGGACAACTTGGTACTGCACTTATGGAATATAAAGGTTTCTCAGAATATGGAGTTGATATTAAGGCTGCATTTGATAATGATCCCAAGAAGATAGATCATACATTTGCTAATGGCAAAAAAACATATTCTATCGATTCTTTAAAAGAGTATTGTGAGACAAATGAAATCAAAATTGGAATAATAGCGGTGCCTCAATCAGAAGCACAGGCAGTATGTAACAAGATGATCGAATGCAATATCAGAGCTATATGGAATCTGACAACTTATTCGCTGGTTATTCCTGATAACGTAATCGTAAAGAACGAGAATCTTGCTTTATCACTATCTTTTTTAAAGACTTGCATGTTGAGAAATGAAGAACCTGATATAGACAGTACGCTAAGAAATGAGGATTGAGATGACATTTGACAGAGTTATTGCTGTAAGAAATACAAAGACGGTATATCGTAACGGCGAAATATGCATAAAGGTATTTAATGAGGGGTTTAAAAAATCTGAAATACTCAGTGAAGCCCAGAATCTGGCCATGATGGAAGAGACGGGGATGTCTGTTCCGGAACTGATAGATGTTAAAAAGATTGAAGATAAATGGGCAATAACGACTAGATATGTTAAAGGAAAGACTCTTGCCATGAAGATGAAAGAGAGTCCAGAAGAAATAGATGATTATATAGATAGATTTACCGATATTCATATGGATATCATAACGCGCAAGTGCAAATATCTGGATAGACTTACAGATAAGCTTAATACAAAAATATGTGATTCAAGACTCGCAGCAACAGAGAGATATGATCTGCATGCCAGACTATATGATATGACTCAAAGAGACAATATATGTCACGGCGATTTTAATCCAACCAACGTTATAGTTTCGGAAGATGGTACGGTATATATCGTCGATTGGTCCCGTGTCTGCAGAGGAAATATGCTTGCTGATATAGCTAACACATATGTGGAATTTATGGTTGATATGGACGAAGAAACTGCAGAAAAATATGTGGCTACGATGTGTGATAAGTTGAATATCAAGCGTGAAAAGATAGACAAATGGATTCCTATCATAGCTGTATCGAACAGCGTTGGTGCAAATCGCGAACGAAGAACAAAGCTGATGAATATATATAAGCAGAGTTCGCAAAACGTGGAATAACATTTGGATGAAATATAAGGAGTTTATTAAATGAAAGTAACTATATGTATCGGCTCATCATGCCACATAAAAGGTTCAAGACGCGTGATCGAGAGATTTCAGGAACTCATAAGTAAATATGAATTATCTGACGAGGTTGAGTTAATCGGAACGTTCTGCATGGGACATTGTCAAGAGGGTGTTTGTGTAACTGTTGACGATAATTTCTTTTCTGTATCACCAGAAACTGCAGAAAGCTTTTTCGAAAAGGAGATTAAATGCAAGATTGCTTAACCTTAAAAAAGTCTAATTGTAAGAATTGTTATAAGTGCATTCGTAATTGTCCAGTTAAGTCTATTCGATTTTCTGGAAATCAGGCTCACATTATAAATGATGAATGTATCTTATGCGGAAGATGCTTTGTTGTATGTCCTCAGAATGCCAAGCAGATAGTTGATGAAACTGAAAAAGTTAAGGTGCTCATGCAGGGACAGACACCAGTAATAGCAAGTGTGGCACCATCTTTTGTAGCGAATTATCCGGGAGTAGGTATATCTTCATTTAGAAAAGCTCTTCAAAAGCTTGGATTCACAGATGCAGAGGAAACTGCACTTGGTGCAACCATAGTAAAGAAAGAATATGAGAGGATTCTTAATGAGGAAGATAGGGATGTTATCATTTCATCCTGCTGTCATTCTGTTAATCTTCTTATCCAGAAATATTATCCAAATTGTCTTCCATATCTTGCAGATGTGATATCTCCTATGCAGGCTCACGCTGCTGATATAAAAAGAAGATATCCAGATGCAAAGGTTGTTTTCATCGGTCCTTGTGTTTCAAAAAAAGATGAAGCTGAACATTATAAGAATTATGTTGAAGCGGCTCTTACCTTTGAGGAACTCAGTGAGTGGTTTAAGAAAGAAAATGTAGAAGTTGAGCAGGTAACTGATACAGTTGATGAGAGTCTTGCCAGATTTTTCCCAACAACAGGTGGGATTTTAAAAACCATGACACAGGAAAACGCAGATTATGATTATCTGGCAATAGATGGTGTTGAAAACTGTATAGATGCTTTAATGGATATATCAGAAGGAAAGATTCATAAATGCTTTATAGAGATGTCAGCTTGTGCAGGCAGCTGTGTGGGCGGACCTGTCATGGAAAGAAAGCATAATAGTTCAAATGGAAATGTAAGTTTTCGAAGAAATCCTGTAAGTGATTATGTTGCGGTTTCGAAGTATGCAGGTAGTAAGGATTTCGATGTTGAACAGCCGGATGTAACTGAGCTGAAGAAAATCTTTGAACCTATAGAGAAGAAGAACGTATATCCACTTGATTACGAAATCAATAACATCCTTAGACAGATGGGGAAAACAAGGAAGTGTGATGAACTAAATTGTGGTTCCTGTGGATATAACACTTGTAGAGATAAAGCTGTTGCTATCTTCCAGGGAAAGGCAGATATATCTATGTGTCTTCCTTATCTTAAGGAAAAGGCAGAAAGCTTTTCAGATACCATTATAAAGAATACTCCAAATGGAATAATAGCACTTAATTACAGTCTGGAGGTCCAGCTGATCAATAGTGCAGCTTGTAAGATTATGAATATTCCAAGTCAATCAGATATTATCGGCGAGCCGATCGTCAGAGTACTAGATCCAAAACTCTTTATCAGAATTCAGCAGGGGTCTGACAACGTTTATAACGAAAGAACATATCTTGCCGAATATGGAAAATACGTGGAACAAACAATAGTTCGTGATTCCGAAAGAAAGATACTTATATGTATCATGGCAGACGTAACTGAAGAAGAAAACGAGCATAAGAGAAAAGAGGAAATCAGTCAGCAGACGGTTGAAATCGCCGATAAAGTAGTAGATAAACAGATGCGAATTGTTCAGGAGATTGCTTCGCTTTTAGGTGAAACTGCAGCAGAAACAAAGATTGCACTTACAAAACTTAAGGAGTCAATATCGGATGAATGATCTATGTGCAGATATCGGTTATTTAAGTATTAATCATTTTGGTGAAAATCTGTGTGGCGATCACATCGACATAGTTGAACAATCTGAGGATTCTAAAGTTATTGTTCTGGCAGATGGAATGGGAAGCGGTGTTAAAGCCAGTATTCTTTCAACGCTCACATCGAAGATTATTTCAACAATGATGGCAGAGGGAATGTCAATCGAAGAGTGTGTGGCAACTATAGCTGCAACACTCCCTGTATGTAAGGTACGAGAAGTTGCTTACTCAACCTTTACGATAATCAGGATCCTCAATAGCGAGATGGTGGAAATAATTCAATATGATAATCCGAAGATTCTCTTCATACGTGATGGAAAACCATTTGATTATCCAGAGATTGAGATGCACATCGATGATAAGACTATATTCAAAACAACCATCAATCTACTGGAGGGTGATACTATCGTCGCCATGAGTGATGGGTGTCCACATGCAGGTATAGGTCTGAGTTATAACTTTGGCTGGGAGATGGATGATATCTCGCAATATATGTGCACCATGTCGGCTGGTAACTTTACAGCTAAGACTCTTTCAACCATGTTGATCGATGAAGTGAACAAGCTGTATGGCAATTGCCCTGGTGATGATGCAACTGCGTGTGTAATAAAGATTAGAAAAAGGTTCCCTGTTAACATTCTTTTTGGACCACCATCTAATCGTGATGATTGTAACAGGATGATGAGCTTATTCTTCTCAAAGGAAGGTAAGCATATTGTGAGCGGTGGAACAACTGCAACTATTGTAGCTAAATGGCTTAAAAAGCCGCTGATAACCAGTCTTACATTTGATAAGAGCAACATGCCTCCGATAGCAAGCATTGATGGTGTTGATCTTGTTACTGAGGGCGTTATAACCATGAATAAGGTTGTAGAAAATGCTCGTGATTATCTTGAGAAGAATGAATTTTTTGAGCAGTGGGGTTATGGAATAGATGGTGCCTCACTAATATGCAGATTACTCTTTGAGGAAGCGACTGACATAAACTTTTATGTTGGAAAAGCTATAAATCCTGCACATCAGAATCCTGATCTACCGATCAATTTTAACATCAAAATGAATCTTGTTCAGAACCTGTCTGAGTTACTGGTCAAGATGGGAAAGCGAATTAAAATATCGTATTTCTAATAGGAGTTTATTATGGACAATTCAAGAAAGTTTGACACTAAGGTGCAATACCTTAAATATAAAGTGTTAAGAGAAGTTGCTCGGCAGGCTTGGAATGGAACGCTGCTGGAGAATATCATGGATATTCCAAAGGAAATCGTTCCAGGAAAAGTTCCTACTATGAGATGCTGCGTGTATAAGGAACGCGCGATAGTTGGCGAACGTGTAAAGCTGGCTATGGGAGGAAAGGTCGAGAATAGTAACATAATTGAGGTTATAGATATTGCGTGTGATGAGTGCCCTGCGGCAGGATATGAAGTGACGGATTCATGCCGTGGCTGTCTTGCTCATAGATGTGAGGGCGCATGCCCGAGAGGGGCGATATCATTTGACCATAATCATGTGGCTCATATTGATAAAACCAAATGTGTTGAATGCGGTCAGTGTGCGAAGGTTTGTCCTTTTTCCGCTATCGTAAACAGAAAGCGTCCATGTCAGGTTGCCTGCAAGATAAATGCTATATCAATAAATGATAAAAACGCAGCGGCAATCGATTATGATAAATGTATCTCCTGCGGTGCCTGTGTTTACCAGTGCCCATTTGGTGCAATCTCAGATAAGTCATACATTCTAAATGTAATCGATCTGATCAAGAAGAGTCAGGCAGGAGATGGCTCAAAGGTTTATGCGATAATAGCTCCTGCAATATATAGTCAGTTCAGCTATGCAAGTGTTGGGCAGATCGTTGCTGGAATTAAACAGCTGGGATTCCATACCGTTGTTGAGGTAGCTCTTGGTGCGGATATGGTTGCTAAATCAGAATCTCTGGAACTTGTTGAAAAAGAATTTCTTACAAGTTCATGCTGCCCAGCCTTTGTTTCATATATCGAGAAGAGTTATCCGGAATTACTTCCTTTCGTATCTCATAACCCTTCACCGATGGTTGCTCTTGCAAAGTATATCAAGGAGCATGAGGACAATGCAAAGGTAGTATTTATTGGCCCATGTACTGCTAAGAAGATGGAAATGAAGAGGGAAGAGGTGGACCGTTATGTGGATTCAGTTCTTACCTTCGAAGAGCTTCAGGCAATCTTTGATAGCAAGGATATTGATGTAAATACTCTTGAAGAAGATGTGCTAGATAATGCCTCATATTACGGAAGAATATTTGCCAGAAGTGGCGGACTTTCAGAGGCTGTTGCAGAGGCTCTTAAGGAACAGGGGCATGAGGATTTTGATCTAAATGCGATTCAGTGTGACGGCATCGAAGAATGCAGGAAAGCGTTGATCATGAAGAGTAAGGGTCTCCTTAAGAATAACTTTATAGAAGGTATGGCTTGCCAAGGAGGCTGTATTGGAGGAGCGGGAGTTCTTACTCACGGTGTTAAAAATAAAGTTAAAGTAGATGAATACGGAAAACAAGCATTAGAGAAAAAAATACTAGATGCTTTATCAGTTTTAGATTTAGATTAATAATTTAATTAATTAGTTGGTGATGGCACGGGGATCTAAATTATTGTAGGATTTTTTCATAAAACCTCGAAAATGCAGTATTAAGCCCCTAAGACATATCTCCCCCCGTGCCTTTCCATATAACCTGCCAGTGGCGGGTTTTTTTATGCAATTCACGACATGATATTGTCCATTCACGCCAATGTGGATATATGTTCTTTTTGTTCGTGTATCATATCAAAGTTGGGTTAATCGGTTTATTAGTAATTGATGACTTAAACTAGAGGGATAATGAGGAGAAAATTATGAAGGATAAGAAAGAAAGACAGGACAAGCAGGAAAAAAAGGAAAAAAGAAAAAAGAAGAAAATAGGCGGAAAGATTTGCCTGGGAATACTTTGTCTACTATTGCTTATTACTATATGCGATATATGCATAACTGAAATATATGCAAGAAAGCTTCCACATCATTTCGCATCAGCAGAAGAGGGCAAAGAGATACTTCTTGCTGAAACAGATTATTATGGAGCTTTTACACAGAATGATATCGAGTACAGAATGCAGAAAGAGGGTGCAACATTAGATGAGCTTATGACTGCATCCGCTGACGAGATTAAGGATTTCTCTTTGCTTGATAAATATCTTGTGGATCGTAGAATCTCAAAAATGTTTAGAACACTCAAAAAGAATGGTTATGAACTTCCACCAACTGGGGAGATCATATATATAAAAACAGATATGGCTATGGAAAACGGAGTATGCAAGGGTGCTACCGGATATACTCACGGCAATCAGATATATCTGAATTCTACAACTATATTTATGAGTATAATTCCTGAGGCGAGTCAGTATTTTGATACGTTGATGTGGCATGAATTGTTCCATTGTCTTACAAGAAATAAGGTTCAATCACAAATTTTATGTGATGGCTGATTCCTGACATACTCCTTCCGGCTCATATCCATGATCTTCAAGAAGAAGTATTCATCATCAGGATAGCCATATCCGTGACGACGGAGGGTC
>Ga0129307_1001750_pt1 | contig 20963 bp, 16 predicted proteins | sample P1105metagenome_FD_94437 | JGI IMG/M metagenome (GOLD analysis project Ga0129307, IMG submission 94437) | Capybara group fecal microbial communities from Wisconsin, USA - P1105 metagenome | ecosystem: Host-associated > Mammals > Digestive system > Large intestine > Fecal | place: USA: Wisconsin... | reverse complement strand
TGCGCACCAAGTCGGTCACCACGTAGTGTGCCTTGTAGAAACGCACGCCCTCCTGGCCAAGTCCCCAGCAGAGTTCGTAACCGTCGCTCTTGGTCACGATGCCGCACTTGCCGGCCTTCCACTCCCGTGAGCGTTTGACATTCCACTCTCCCACGTTGGTGTATCGTCTCCCATTCTCGTCGGTGACGTAGAAGTCGGTGATGGTGCTCGTGCCAAGGTTGCCGATGACGATGTAGCACTCCGTGCCCTCGTCATCGATGCCCATCTGCCGCAGTTCTGTAATCTCCGCGTCGCCGTTGTCGCGCAAGTCCACATTGATGGTGAGCTTGTGCAACTGTGGTTTGGCAGCGAGCGAGAGGGTGGCTACTACTGCGCAGAGTAGAGCAACTGCCCGCCTACTTGCCGAATGCCTCATCGAAATTGGGATAGCTGGATTTCTTCTCCTCATCTACCTTGAGGTATTCCTTCTCCCTGAAATTGAGCATGGAGGCGACAAACGACGACGGCCACATGCGCACGAGGCGGTTCATCTTCGTGGCGGTATCGTTATATACCTGACGGCTCAAGCGCACATTCTCCTCATAGGAGTTGACACTGTCCATCGTCTTGCCGAAGAGGTCGCTGGCCTTCAGGTCGGGATAGGCCTCACCGATGGCGAGCAGCCTCCCCATAATTTGGGAGAGTTCTCCCTGCTGCCTTTGTGCTTCCTCTGCCGTGGTGATGTTGGCTCCCCGGCGAGCGTTGATGACGTTGATGAGCGTTTCCGACTCGTGCTTGGAATACTGCGCTGCCATCTTGGCCAGTGCCAGGAGCGCGTCCCAACGTGAGTTGAGTTGCACGGCAATCTGGCTCAGTGCGTTCTTGCACAGCTCGTCGATGCTGACGAGTTTACGCTGCGTGGTGTAGATATACCATAGGACGACGACCACCAAGAAGACAATCACGCCCAAAATCATTAATAATACTCCTACCATAATTGTTTTGTTTTTGGTGAATAATCAAATTGACAATGCAAATGTAAGAAAATTATTTCTATCATGGGACATTTGGCTGCAAAAAATCGCCTTTTCCCTGCTTATTCACCCACAAAGGTGGTGATGCTGCGCGGCGGGAGGGTGGTGGCGTCGCGGCAAGTGCCCACGGGTGCCAGGTTGTCGCCTTCGTCATCGGAGGTGCGGTAGAGGCTCCATTTGGCATGGCGGCTTCCCTCGACACCCACTTTCACCGGGCGTGCGCTGTCGCCGTAGTTGATGGCCACCACCACCCACCGGCCGTCGCCATTGCGGTAGGCCGTGGCCATGAGGCCGTAGGGGTCTTCCTCGCCGGAGAGTTCGTGGCGCACCGCACCGGGACGAATGAAGCGGCTATAGTTGCCCATGGCCCACAGCAGTTTGGAGTCGCGGGCGCGCTGACCGCGCTGGTAGATGCGCACCAAGCCGTCCTTGTAGTCGCCGCCGCAGGCCCTCCACCACGACCAACTCTCGGCATCGGCGTATTTCAGGTCGTGGTGCATCACGCGGGCCACGTAGAGCGCCGTGCGCATGGTGAAGTCGAAATGTGCGCCGCCGCCAATCTCCTCGTCGTTCTGCATGATGCACAACTCACTCTGCCAGTAGGCGGCTCCATAGCGGCGGAGGGTGTCGCGCAACTGCTCGCGTATCTCGCGCATATAAGGCACGGGGGTGTTGGTCCAGTAGCTGTGTGCGAGGATGGCCGGCAACACGCCGGGCGTTGCCCCGAGGAAAGTGTCCGTACTGTCGGGAGAGAAGAGTGTGCGGATGGTGTAGCCTCGCTCCCAAGAGGTCATGTGGGTGGCAAGGAGGCAGCGCAAGTCGCTCGACTCGTTCACCGTCACCCGGGTGTGGAGCCCCTGGCGAGCCAACTCCTCGGCGGTGAGGCGTGCCAGACGTGCCGTCTCGCGGTTGGTGGCCGGTGTTCCTTCTTGTTTGGGGCCTTGCCAGTTCCAATGGCCGTCGGGTTCGTTGACGGGACTGAGGTAGTCGAAATGGATGCCGTCGTGCTCCTCCAAGCCTTTAAGGGCGGTGGCCATGAAGCGGGCGAAGGGGGCGTAGCACTCCTCGCGGAGGTTGAACGTACCGTCGCGGCCGGTATTGGTGGCCAAGCCGTTCTTGGTGAACCACACCGGAGGGGAGTTGAGAAAGGCGAGGAAATGTGGCACGCCGCGCTCCTTGGCCAAGCGGAGGAAACGCCGCTGACCGGCCTGCAAAGAAAAGTCGTAGCTGCCGTCTTCTTTCAAGAAGCACTCGGTGCATGTGGAGGGGTTGATGTGCGCACTGTCGCCCTGGGAGGCACTGCCTGCTCCCAAGTTGAAGCGCCACAGGGAGAGACCTATGCCACGAGGCCGACCGGAGGGGTCGCTCTCCATGGAGAAGAGCCAGTCGGCAATCTGCTGCTGAGTGGCTTCTTCCCAAAGGCCCACTTGCTGCATCGACCAGGCATCAGAGGCACCGAAATGGCGGATGGTCTGGCAGGGGCGGTCGGGGTGGATGGTGAAGGTGACTTCTCCACCGCTTTGTGCATCGGCGGTAACGGCGGCTGACAGCATCAGCTGCAGTACCAGCAAGGTTTTCAATGGCTTCATGTTCGTTTTTCTTGGATGAGGATGCAAATAATGTTTCTTACGGTGTTCTCGATGAATAGACACCTTATCTATATTTGAAGCTGGAGCCACCCACGAACTCGCGCATGATGCTGGTGGGCGGTATTTCCTTGTCGCTCACCGGCAGGAAATAGTGTATGAACTTGAGCAGGCGGTGTGCTTCGGTGTATTCAGGCACGTTTTTGGGCACGGTGGACAGGATGACCTCCGCACTGTTGCGCAGGACGGCGAACTCGATGTTGAGCGCCGAATTGAACATCACGTCAGCGGTCTCCTGGAAGGGCAAAATCCATTTCTCTTCCGCCTCGCACACGTTGGGCCACACGCGGATGGTCTCGCAGGCGTTGAAAGCTCCTTTGTTGTAGTCGCGAATGATGCGTCGCAGGAGGCGGTTGTCACGGGTGGGAATCCAGTTGTGGTCGTCGAGAGAGACGCTGGTGAGAGCAGAGACGAATATCTTGAAACACATCTCTGGCGGGATGTTTTTCGTGAGCAGTGGGTTGAGGGCGTGTATTCCCTCAATGATGAGCACGTTGTCGCCCTGCAGTTTGAGTTTCTTGCCGTTGTACTCTCTCTTTCCAGTGACGAAATTGAATTCAGGCACTTCCACGCGCTCTCCCCTCATCAGCCGTTCCAGGTGCTCCTCGAGCAAGTCGCAGTCCACCGCCTTGATGTTGTCGAAGTCATATTGGCCATTGGGCAACAGCGGGGTGTCCACGCGGTTGACGAAATAATCGTCGGTGGAGAAGGAGATGGGCCTCAGTCCGCAGGCGAGGAGTTGTATGGAGAGGCGTTTGGTGAATGTTGTCTTCCCGGAGCTTGAAGGCCCGGTGATGAGCACGATGCGCGCCCTGCGATTCTCGTTGCGGAAGCGTCGATCGATTTCCTCTGCTATCTGCACGATTTTCTTCTCTTGCAGGGCCTCGCTCACTTGTATGAGTTCAGATGCATACCCCTTGAGGATGGCCTTGTTGACATCTCCCGCGTTGGACAGTCGCATGATGATGTCCCACTTGACCTTTTCAGCGAACAACTCGAAAGTTCGCGACATGTCCACCTTCTCCGCCAACTGTAGCGGGTTGCGGCTGTCGGGCACGCGCAGCAGCATGCCGTCGTAGAGCAGTTCAAGCCCCCACACCTTGAGATAACCGGCCGAGGGCACAAGGGGACCGTAGTAGTAGTCCACCGTGTCGCCCAAAGTGTAGTAGTCGCTGTATATTTGCCCACTTGTTTCCAGCAGTTTCACCTTGTCGGAGAAGCCCCTCTCCCTGAAGACCCTGATGGCCTCCTCGGTGGTGGCCTCCGTTCTACGGAAGGGCATGTCGAGGTTGATGATTTCCTCCATACGCTGGCGTATGCGCTCTACATCCTCCGTTGTGAGCCCCTCCCCTCCCCTTTTCTTGAAATTGCAGTAGAAGCCTCTTGAGAGCGAATGCTCGATGAAGAGTTTGCTTCCCGGGAAGAGGTCGCTTGTCGCCTTGTAAAGCACGAAGCACAGCGAGCGAACGTAAGCGTAGAAGCCGACACTCTGCCTGACGTCAACAAACTCCACGTCGCGGTTTTGGAAGAGGCGGAATTTCAGTCCTTGGGCGGTGTTGTTCACCTTTGCCGCCACGACGGGGAACGGCAGGTTGATTTCATCGGCGAAGAGTTGATAGACATCGAGCAGTGAAACACCCTCTGGGAAACTCTTTGTAACGTTGATGTTCTTGCATCTGATTTGTAACATGGGCGTGGATGAATAAAACCGCGCCAATGGTGCATTGGCGCGGTTGAGGTGAAGTGAATGTCGTTTTAGTCGGCAAGTTTTGCCTTGATGAACTCTCGGTTGAGACGAGCGATGTTGGCGATGGTCTCGTTCTTCGGGCATACTGCCTCGCAAGCGCGGGTGTTGGTGCAGTTGCCGAAGCCCAGCTCCTCCATCTTCGCCATCATGGCCTTGGCGCGCTTGGCAGCCTCCGGCCTGCCCTGAGGCAGCAGGGCGAGTTGGCTGACCTTCGAACTGACGAAGAGCATTGCCGAACCGTTCTTGCATGCTGCCACGCAAGCGCCGCATCCGATACATGATGCGCAGTCCATGGCCTCGTCGGCGTTCTGCTTGGGGATGAGGATGGCGTTGGCATCCTGAGCCTGTCCGGTGCGCACGCTGGTGTATCCTCCTGCCTGGATGATTTTGTCGAAGGCACCACGGTCCACCATGCAGTCCTTGATGACGGGGAAGCCGGCGGAGCGCCAAGGCTCCACGGTGATGACGTCGCCGTCGTTGAAGCGCCTCATGTAGAGTTGGCATGTGGTGGCTCCACGCTCTGTCTTTCCGTGCGGAGTACCATTGATGTAAAGCGAGCACATGCCGCAGATGCCCTCACGGCAGTCATGGTCGAAGACGAACGGCTCGCGCCCCTCGTTGATGAGCTCCTCGTTGAGGATGTCGAGCATTTCGAGGAAGGAGGTGTCGTCGGGAATATCCTTCATCTCGTGGGTGTCGAAATAACCTTTCTCGCGGGGGCCGTTCTGACGCCAGAACTTTATTGTAAAGCTGATATTCTTAGCCATTGTTTTTAAGTTTTAAGGTTGTTAGTTTTTATAGTTCCTGGTCTGCACCTTGATAGCCTCATACTCCAAGGGTTCCTTGATGAGTTCGGGAGCCTTGTCGTCGCTTCCTTGGTATTCCCAGCAACCCACATAGAAATAGTTCTCGTCGTCGCGTTTGGCTTCTCCCTCTTCTGTCTGGTATTCCTCACGGAAATGACCGCCGCATGACTCGTTGCGTGAGAGTGCGTCGTATGCCACGAGCTGTCCCATGGTGAAGAAGTCGCGCAGGTGGATGGCCTTGTCGAGCTCGATGTTGAGACCTTCCTTGCTGCCAGGTATGAAGAGGTTGGTGTCAAACTCCTTCCTCAGTTTCTTGATAAGTTCAATACCTTCCTTGAGGCCCTCTGCGGTGCGCCCCATACCGACATGCTCCCACATGATGTGGCCCAGCTCCTTGTGGATGGAGTCAACGCTTCGCTTGCCCTTGATGTTCATCAGTCGGTCGATTTCGGCCTGGACGCCCTTCTCTGCCTCCTCGAACTCCGGGAGGTCGGTGGAGATGCGTGGCCAGATCTCCTGGTCGGCAAGGTAGTTTTGGATGGTGTATGGCAAGACGAAATATCCGTCGGCCAGTCCCTGCATGAGTGCGGAGGCTCCCAGACGGTTGGCGCCGTGGTCGGAGAAGTTGCACTCGCCGATGGCGAAGAGACCCTTGATGGAGGTCTGCAACTCATAGTCCACCCAGATGCCACCCATGGTGTAGTGGACGGCGGGGAAGATCATCATGGGATGATAATAGGTCATGCCATTGATTTCGCAAGCCTTCTTTCCGGGGAAGACATCGGTGATTTCCTCATACATCTCGAAGAGGTTTCCATAGCGTTGCATGATGACATCGATGCCTAAGCGGTTGATGGACTCTGAGAAGTCGAGGAAGACAGCCAGGCCGGTGTTGTTCACGCCGAAGCCTTTGTCGCAGCGCTCCTTGGCGGCACGTGAAGCCACGTCGCGCGGGACGAGGTTTCCGAATGCCGGGTAGCGGCGCTCCAGATAGTAGTCGCGGTCCTCTTCGGGTATCTCGTATCCCTGCTTCGTGCCTGCCTGCAGGGCTTTGGCATCCTCCAGTTTCTTGGGCACCCAGATACGTCCGTCGTTGCGCAGCGACTCCGACATAAGTGTGAGCTTCGACTGCTTGTCACCGTGCACGGGGATGCAGGTGGGGTGTATCTGCACATAGGATGGGTTGGCAAAATATGCTCCCTTGCGGTAGCACTGCACGGCGGCGGTGCAGTTGCAGCCCATGGCGTTGGTGGAGAGGAAATATGCGTTGCCGTATCCACCTGTTGCGATGACGACGGCGTTGGCCGAGAAGCGCTCCAGCTTGCCGGTGACGAGGTTCTTGGCGATGATGCCGCGAGCCCTGCCATTGACAATCACCACGTCCTCCATCTCGTAGCGGGTGTAGAGTTTCACCTTGCCTGCCTGCACCTGTGCGCTAAGTGAGGAGTAAGCGCCGAGGAGAAGCTGCTGGCCGGTCTGTCCCTTGGCATAGAAGGTACGGGAGACCTGTGCACCACCGAAGGAGCGGTTGGCGAGCATGCCACCATATTCACGTGCGAAAGGCACACCCTGGGCCACGCACTGGTCGATGATGTTGTTGGAGACTTCTGCCAGTCGATAGACGTTTGCCTCACGTGCGCGATAGTCACCACCTTTCACTGTGTCGTAGAAGAGGCGATAGACGGAGTCGCCGTCGTTCTGGTAGCACTTGGCGGCGTTGATACCACCCTGTGCGGCGATGGAGTGTGCGCGGCGGGGTGAGTCCTGAATGCACAGGTTGATGACATTGAAGCCCATCTCGCCCAAGCTGGCGGCTGCGCTGGCGCCGGCCAGTCCGGTACCAACGACGATGACGTCGAGTTTCAGTTTGTTCTTCGGGTTCACCAGGCGCTGGTGGGCCTTGTAGTTGGTCCATTTCTCTGCCACGGGTCCTTCAGGAATTCTTGAATCTATTTTCTTAGTCATGATAATTCGAGATTAAAGTGTGAGAAAAAGTTAGTAAAGGGAGCAGCAGAGACTTGGTGCGCACTTGAAAGCGAAGGCCAGGACGACGATGGCAAAGCACACCATGAGGATGGTGACATACACGAAGCCGATAACCTTCCACCTGCAGAACCAAATCTTTCCACTCCATCCGAGTGTCTGCATGGCACTCCAGAAGCCGTGTGTGAGGTGGAACCAGATGGCAAGGAGCCACACGAGGTAGAGGACAACATAAACGGGGTTGGAGAAAGTCTCCACAATCCATCCGAAGCCGTCGCTTGGAGAGAGGAGGGTTTCCATCCCGACAAGTTCGGCGAACATCATGTTGTACCAGAAATTGAACAGGTGGAGGAGCAGTCCGAGAAGGATGATGATACCCAGGACAAGCATGTTCTGCGATGCCCATTCCACCTTCTGGGGTGTGTCGGTGACGGCGTAGCGCTCATTGCCACGTGCCCTTCTGTTCTGGGCTGTGAGAATGAATGCATACACAATGTGTATGACAGCAAGAGCCGCCAGGCCCAATGTTGCCACCACAGCATACCAGTTGGCTCCAAGCAACTCGCAGATGGTGTTGTAGGCCTCTCCGGAGAACAGAGCCGCGACGTTCATGCAGCAGTGGAACGTCAGGAAAAGGATGAGTGCGATGCCAGTGACCGACATCACCACCTTCCTACCAATAGATGAATTTAATAACCACATAAATGATTGAGATTTAATAATTTAATTTGTTAATAAATATGATTTCCGTTGAGATAGTATTTCAAATTCGGTTAAAAAAGGTCGAGAATACCCATAAATGAGTAGCATCAGACCGCTTTTGAATGCAAAAATAGCACATTTTTGTCATAAATCAAATTATTTGGGCAAAAAATCCAAATTTTATGCGTACTTTTGCCAATGAAAGTGGAAATATCCCCCTTGATGGCCCGTGAAAAGGGCTTGAAAGGACTTTTTATAACAAAACCCTTCCTTCAAATGAGCTACACAATGACATACGACGTGGTGGTGGTGGGCGGCGGCCATGCCGGCTGCGAGGCTGCCTGTGCTTCCGCCCGTCTGGGCGCTCGCACACTGCTCATCACGATGGACATGAACAAAGTGGCGCAAATGAGTTGCAATCCTGCTGTCGGCGGGATAGCGAAGGGTCAGATTGTGCGCGAGATCGATGCCTTGGGAGGACAGATGGGCATTGTCTCCGATGCCACCGCCATCCAGTTTCGAATGCTCAACCGCTCGAAAGGCCCCGCCGTATGGAGTCCCCGTGCCCAATGCGACCGTGGCAAATTCATTTGGAAATGGCGGGAGCAACTCGACAACATCCCGGGCCTCGACATCTGGCAAGACCAGGTGGAGGAACTGTTGGTGGAGGATGGCTCCGTCTGCGGCGTCCGTACGCTATGGGGCGTGACGGTGAAGGCCGGCAGCGTCGTCATCACCGCCGGCACCTTCCTCAACGGACTGATGCACATCGGACGGTGCCAGGTGCCGGGAGGGCGCATCGCCGAACCCGCGGTGGCTCACCTCACGGAAAGCATCACGCGCCACGGCATCACCACCGGCAGGATGAAGACCGGCACTCCGGTGCGCATCGACAAGCGCTCCGTCCATTTCGATGAGATGGAGGTGCAGGAGGGCGAGCACGACTTCCACAAGTTCAGCTTTCTCGACGGCCCGCGACCACTCAAGCAACTCACCTGCTGGATTTGCTACACCAACCCGGAGGTGCACGACGTCCTGCGCGGAGGCCTCGCCGACTCCCCCCTTTACAACGGCCAAATACAAAGCATCGGACCCAGATACTGCCCTTCGATAGAGACGAAACTCGTCACCTTCCCCGAGCGCGAGCAGCACATGCTCTTCCTCGAACCGGAAGGAGAAAGCACCAATGAGATGTACCTCAACGGCTTCTCCTCAAGCATGCCCATGGAGGTGCAGATAGCCGCCCTGAAAAAGATACCCGCCCTGCGCGACTTGAAAGTCTATCGCCCCGGCTACGCCATCGAGTACGACTACTTCGACCCCACCCTTCTCAAGCATTCCTTGGAATCAAAGAAGGTGGGAGGACTGTTCCTCGCCGGACAGGTGAACGGCACCACCGGCTATGAGGAGGCTGCCGGACAGGGACTGGTGGCCGGCGTGAACGCCGCCATCCACTGCGGCGGCGGACAGCCCTTCGTCATGCACCGCGACGAAAGCTACATCGGCGTGCTCATCGACGACCTGGTGACCAAAGGCGTGGACGAGCCTTACCGCATGTTCACATCACGAGCAGAATACCGCATCCTGCTCAGACAGGACGATGCCGACGCACGCCTCACCGAACGGGCATACAACATCGGACTGGCCACCACCGAGAGGCAACAATGGTGGTTGCAGAAAAAGAAAGAGGTGGAACACATCATCCAACTCTGCGAGCAGACAGCCATCAAGCCCAAGGAGGTGAACGGAAAACTGGAGGCCCTCGGCACCACGCCTCTCCACTATGGATGCAAGGCCATCGACCTCCTCGGAAGACCACAGGTCAGCCTCGACGTGCTGCAGGAACTTGCCCCCGCTGTCAAGGAAGCCATCGCCTCACTCCCCAACCGGAGGGAGGAAATGGCAGAGGCAGCAGAGGTGCTCATGAAATACAAAGGCTACATACAACGCGAACGAATGGTGGCCGACAAAATGCACCGACTGGAGGACATCAAAATCAAAGGGCACTTCGACTATCCCAACATGAACCAAATCTCCATTGAGGCGAGGCAAAAACTGCAACGCATCAACCCGGAAACACTGGCGCAAGCCAGCAGAATACCCGGTGTCTCACCCAGCGACATCAACGCCATGCTCGTGCTCATGGGCAGGTGAGAAACAAAGGCAAAAAATAACAATGTAAAATATTTTCATTGTTTCACGTGAAACATCACCAACAAAACAAATAAGAAATGAACAACGAGACACTGATGCGCAACCTGCGCAGCATCCCCGACTTCCCCGTCAAGGGAGTCAATTTCAGAGACGTCACCACCCTCTTCAAAAACGCAGAATGCCTGCGCATCATGGAAGACGAACTCTACGAGCTCTACAAGGACAAGGGCATCACCAAAATCGTGGGCATAGAAAGCAGGGGCTTCGTCATGGCGTCAGCCCTGGCCGTCAGACTCGGCGCCGGCGTCGTGCTGTGCCGGAAACCCGGCAAGCTGCCAGCAGAGACCGTCCAGGAAACCTACACCAAGGAATACGGCACCGACACCATCGAGATACACAAGGACGCCATCGACCACGACGACATCGTGCTGCTCCACGACGACCTCCTCGCCACCGGCGGCACCATGAAGGCAGCCCTCGACCTGGTGAACAAGTTCAAGCCAAAGAAGACATACATGAACTTCATCATCGAACTCGTCAACGAGGGCCTCGAAGGAAGGAAACCATTCGAGAACGACGACATAGAGATTACAGCACTCATGCAACTTTAAACAACTGCGGGAAGCCCTCCGGGGCCTCCCGCAAAATGTTTCACGTGAAACAATCGCCATGCAAAACGAGGAGACATTAAGCAGACTCAAAAACATCGTCGCCAACATGCCCGAGCAACCCGGAAGCTACCAGTTCTGGGATGACATCGGCACCATCATCTACGTGGGAAAGGCAAAGAAACTCAAAGCAAGCGTGGCCACCTATTTCCACAAGGAGGTGGACAGGTACAAGACAAAAGTCCTCGTCAGCAAAATACACAACATCACCTACACCGTGGTGAAGACAGAGGAGGACGCACTCCTCCTCGAAAACAGCCTCATCAAAAAATACAACCCACGTTACAACGTCCTGCTCAAAGACGGAAAGACATACCCAAGCATCTGCGTCACCAACGAACCCTTCCCACGCATCTTCAAGACAAGGAACATCAACAAGAAATGGGGCACCTACTACGGACCATACAGCAACGTGGGTCCCATGTACGCCGTTCTCGAACTCATCAAGAAACTCTTCAAACCGAGGGCATGCAACATGCCCATGACAAAAGAGCGCATCCATGAGGGAAAATACAAAACATGCCTCAAATACCATATCCACATTTGCGACGCACCATGCGTGGGCAAACAAACCTACGAACAATACCAGGAAAACATAGCCAAGGCAAAGGAGATACTCAAGGGAAACACCAGGGAGGTCATCAAGCAACTCAAGGAAGAGATGATGCGAATGGCAGCACAACTCAGGTTTGAGGAGGCAGAATACATCAAACAACAAATCATACTCATAGAAAACTACTGCGCCAAAAGCGAAGTAGTAAGCCACACCCTGCACAACATCGACGTCTTCAGCATCACCAACGACGAGCACAACAACAACGCCTTCATCAACTACATGCACGTGACCAACGGAAGCATCAACCAGGCATTCACCATCGAATACAAAAGAAAACTGAAGGAGACCGACGAAGAACTGCTCGCCATGGCCATACCGGAAATAAGAAACCGCTTCAAAAGCGAGGCAAAGGAAGTCATACTCCCCTTCGACATCGAATGGCATCTGGAAGGCATCGAATTCACCATACCACAAAGAGGAGACAAAAAGCACCTGCTCGAACTCTCGGAGATGAACGGAAAACAATACAAGGTGGACCGACTGAAGCAAACGGAAAAACTCAACCCCGAGCAAAGGCAGACAAGGCTCATGAAAGAGCTACAGACAGCTCTCAAAATGGAGAAACTGCCATACCAGATAGAATGCTTCGACAACTCCAACATCAGCGGAGCAGACGCCGTCGCCGCATGCGTCGTCTTCAAGGCCATGAAACCAAGCAAAAAGGACTATAGAAAATACAACATCAAAACCGTTGTAGGACCCGATGACTACGCATCCATGAAGGAAGTGGTGAGAAGAAGATACACAAGAATGCTGGAAGAAGGCACTCCCCTACCCGACCTCATCATCACCGACGGAGGAAAAGGACAGATGGAAGTGGTGAGGCAAGTGGTGGAAGACGAACTGCAACAACACATCGCCATCGCCGGTCTGGCAAAGGATGACAGGCACCGCACCAACGAACTGCTCTACGGCTTCCCTCCCGTCGTCATAGGGATGAAAACCGACAGCGAATTATTCCACATCCTCACCAAAATCCAAGACGAGGTACACCGCTTCGCCATCACGTTCCATCGTGAGAAGAGGAGCAAAAACGCCCTCAAGTCGGAAATCGACGACATCAAAGGAATAGGTGCGAAAACAAAAGAAACACTACTCAAGACCTTCAAAACAGCAAAAAGAATAAAAAACGCCACCTACGAACAACTGAAAGAAGTCGTTGGGCCAGCCAAAGCACAACTCATCTACGACTTCTTCAACAAAGAAGACTGACACTCCCCCACCCCACTTTGAGCGAACACCACCGACGGAATGAAGCCAAAAAAAAATAATATCCGCATATATTTTGATTTCTCCACCATTTGCACTATCTTTGCAAAACAAAGACATCATAACACTGTCATAGCAAAAACACACCATGAGAACAGTCATTCAAAGAGTATCACAAGCATCTGTCACCATCGACGGAAAAGAAAAAGCAGCCATCAATTGGGGACTGCTCATCCTACTTGGCGTCTGCGAGGAAGACAGCGAAGAGGACATCGACTGGCTGGTGAAGAAAATCATCAACCTCAGAATTTTCGACGACCAAGACGGAGTGATGAACCGCTCCATCACCGACATCGACGGAGAAATCATGGTCATCAGCCAATTCACACTCTTCGCATCCTACAAAAAAGGAAACCGCCCTTCGTGGTTCAAGGCCGCCAAACCACCCATCGCCACCCCACTCTACCAACTCTTCTGTGAGAAAATAGAAGCCGCCACCAATAAAAAACCGGCTACCGGAGTGTTCGGTGCAGATATGAAAGTGAAACTCGTCAACGACGGACCCGTGACCATCTGCATGGACACAAAAAACAAAGAATAAATGGAAAGACAAGAAATCACGCTGAGCAACCTGCAGCACATCGTGGACCAATGGGTGAAACAATATGGAGTAAGATATTTCTCCGAACTCACCAACCTCGCATGCCTCACAGAAGAGGTAGGCGAACTGGCACGCGTGATGGCCAGACAATACGGCGACCAAAGCTTCAAGCCCGGAGAGAAAAACAACATAGGTGAAGAGATGGCTGACATTCTCTTCGTCCTCACCTGCCTTGCCAACCAGACGGGTGTGAACCTCACGGAAGAGTTTCATAAAACAATGGAAAAAAAGACAAACAGAGACAGTCTAAGGCACATCGCCAACCCTAAACTGCAAGCCTGAAAACAACCTTCAGACAACAAACCATATAAAAAGAACAACCCAAAAAACCTATGAATATGGAACTAAAAAAAATCAATCCACAACCAAAAAGCAAGTACGAAGAAGCACTAAGCAAGTACAACCTCGAAATCGACGATGCAAAAGTCAGAGAAGAAGTGATGAAAATCATCGCTGAGAAAGTGCCGGAAAACGACAATATCGACGTGAAACGCTTCCTCATGGGAAGTGTGGAACTCACTTCACTCAACACCACCGACTCCGACCAAAGCATCATGGCTTTCACGGAAAAAGTCAACAAGTTTGACGATGCTTACCCACAACTGCCACACGTGGCAACCATCTGCGTCTATCCATGCTTCGCAAGCGTCGTGAGTAACACGCTCGACGTGGAAGGAGTGGAGATAGCATGTGTTTCCGGAAGTTTCCCCTCATCACAAGCACTAATCGAAGTGAAGGTGGCCGAAACAGCACTCGCTGTGAAAGACGGTGCAACAGAAATCGACATCGTCATGCCAGTGGGAAAATTCCTTTGCGGCGACTATGAAGGCGTGTGCGATGACATCAGCGAAATGAAACATGCATGTGGCGACAAGGCAATGAAGGTGATACTTGAAACAGGATGCCTGAAAACAGCCAAAAACATAAAGACAGCATCCATTTTGGCCATGTATGCAGGGGCTGACTACATCAAGACATCCACAGGAAAATTGAGTCCCGCTGCAACACCAGAGGCTGCATACGTCATGTGCGAGGCCATCAAGGAATATTATGAGCAAACAGGCATTCAAATAGGTTTCAAACCTGCCGGAGGGCTCAACACCGTCACCGATGCTCTCATCTACTACACCATCGTCAAGGAAATCCTCGGAGAGAAATGGCTCACCAATAAATGGTTCCGCCTCGGCACCAGTCGCCTGGCAAACATGCTGCTCAGCGAAGTAATTGGAGAGGAAACAAAATTCTTCTAAAAAATTGTGGCTATAGTATCTATAGGCTCTATACTCACTATAGATACTATAGCCTTAAATCTCAAACCTCAAACCTCAAATCTCAAACCTCAAATCTCAAACCTCAAATCACATATTTCTCAGGGCCACGTAGTCCAGAAACATATTGAGAGCCTCTTTAAGATCCGGTTGTTTCACGTGAAACTTTATGTATTCCCTTGCCTTGAGACTAAATTCGTTCATCTTTCGCTCAGCATACTCAATTCCACCACCTGTCTTGGCAAATTCCACCAAAACAGCTATCTCGTCAGGATTGATCATGCCTTTCTTCACCTTGCGGGCAAGGGTGAACATCGAGTCATAATTGCTCGTGCGCAGCGCATAAATCACCGGCAGTGTCAACTTGCCCTCTGCCATATCGTTGCCAGTGGGTTTGCCAATCTCCTTCGAGTCGAAATAATCAAAAATGTCATCACGAATTTGAAAAATCATACCCACCCACATGCCAAAATCGTAGGCGGCACGCACCTCTTCCTCGGATGCATTCACAGACAACGCACCATTCTGAGCACATGTGGCGAAGAGTGAAGCAGTCTTCTTTTTGATCACTTCGTAATAAATCTCTTCAGAGATGCCATTGTCCTGGAAATTGTTCAACTGCAGCAATTCGCCGCTTGAAAGCGTCTGACCCAACTGTGCCAGACTGGTGATGATGGGCGTATGACCACTTTTCGCCACATAATAAAGGGCGGTGGAGAGAATGTAATCTCCTACCAACACCGCCACCTTGTTGTTGAAAGACGCATTCACCGAAGCCTGACCACGGCGCTCACTGCTCTCGTCAACCACATCGTCGTGAACCAAACTCGCCGTGTGAAGCAACTCCAAGCCCACAGCAGCCAACTGAGTAACCATGTTCACACCACCAAGATGTTTGGCCATAAGAAGTGTGAGAATAGGTCGCATACGCTTCCCTCCACGCTGCCGGATATGCTCCAGCGCGGTGCCCAACAAACCATCGGTGTGTGACAAAGACTCTTCAAACAGATTGACAAAAGTATTCAATTCATCCGTAATCGGAGCCTTGATTTTAGACATATAATCCATACTTTCGCGAAATTTGATACAAAAATACACAAATATTCTCTGAATAATGAAAAAAATTAGTAATTTTACACAGAAAAATGATGGGGACCCTTTTTAAGAGGGTCCAATCACCCAAAAACAAAGCATTTCAAACGTCAAAAAAACCAGCATTCACGATGGACAAACTGTTTCTTTTAGATGCATACGCCCTCATATACAGGGCTTATTACGCCTTCATCAAAAACCCACGCATCAATTCAAAAGGTGTGAACACCTCGGCCATCATGGGTTTTTGCAACACCTTGCACGAAGTGCTGACAAAGGAGAAGCCAACCTACATCGGCGTCGCCTTCGACCCACACGGCCCCACCTTCAGAAGCGAGGCGTTCCCAGCCTACAAGGCACAAAGGGAGAAGACACCCGAAGACATCATCATCGCCGTGCCCATCATCAAGCAAATCCTCCAGGCTATGCGCATTCCCATCCTTCAAGCAGATGGTTTTGAAGCCGACGACATCATAGGAACCCTTGCCACACAGGCAAAAAACCAACCCGTGGACACCTATATGCTCACACCCGACAAAGACTACGGTCAACTTGTGAGCAGTCAAGTGAAAATGTATCGGCCACGGCATGGAGGAGGCTATGAAATAATGGGTGAAGAGGAAATAAAGGAAAAATACGGTATAGACAACCCCCTTCAAGTCATCGACCTCCTTGCACTCATGGGCGACAGTGCCGACAATTTCCCTGGCTGTCCCGGGGTGGGGGAGAAGACCGCCGTGAAACTCATCGCACAATTCGGAAACGTGGAAAACCTCATCAACCACACCGACCAACTCAAGGGAGCACTAAGAACAAAAGTGGAAGCGCATACTGAAGACATCCTCATGTCGAAATTTCTCGCCACCATCAAAATCGATGTGCCCATACAACTCAACCTCGAAGAATTGAAAGTAGAGGAGCCTGATGAAGGGCAACTAAGGAAAATCTTCGGCGAACTCGAATTCAAGAGCCTGGCGGAGAAGTTCCTTCCACAACCACAAAAAAATGTTAAAAAGGGCGTTGTCCAACTCGATTTATTCGGCGATTTTTCGACCACAGGGGCGGAAGATGAAAAAAAATCAAGTTTTGAAAGCCTTGAAACCATTCAACACGATTACCAACTTGTTGAAAACAAAGAAGATATAATCAAATTACGTGATTTTTTATTGACAAGCGATTTTTTAAGTTTAGATACGGAAACCACCTCCACCTCACCTATTGACGCAGAATTGGTGGGATTGAGTTTCTCGATAAAGGAAAACCAAGCTTTTTACGTGCCAGTACCCGAAAACCAAGTTCTCGCACAAGAAACAGTGGAAATTTTCCGACCACTATACGAAAATCCCAAAACACTCAAAATAGGTCAAAACATCAAGTACGACATCCAAGTACTCGCCAATTACGGAATCAATGTGGCAGGCCCTCTTTGGGACACCATGGTGGCACACTACCTCATACAACCGGAAATGCGCCACAACATGGACCTCATGGCGGAGACGCTGCTCAATTATAAAACCATTCACATCGACCAACTGCTCGGACCGAAAGGGAAGAACCAGAAGAGCATGCGCGACCTCACACCACAACAAGTCTATGAATACGCAGCAGAGGATGCCGATGTCACCCTGAAATTGAAAAAAGTCCTCGAACCCAAACTCAAGGAGGTGGGAGCAGAGCAACTCTTCCACGACATCGAAATGCCGCTTGTGCGCGTCCTTGGTGAGATGGAGCGCAATGGCGTGAGGATAGACACACAAGCACTGGCGGAAACTTCCCAAGCCTTCACGCAGCGCTTGAACGACATCGAGGAGCGCATCTATGAACTCGCAGGAGAAAAATTCAACATCGCATCGCCAAAGCAAGTGGGAGAGATACTCTTCAACAAACTGCATATCATCGAAAAACCAAAGAAAACAAAGACAGGACAGTTTGTCACCTCGGAGGAAGTATTGCAGACGCTCAAGGGGAAGCACGAAATCGTGGAGAAGATACTCGCACACAGAGCATTAAAGAAACTCTTGGGAACATATATAGACACGCTTCCCACCCTCGTCAACCCCAAAACCGGACACATACACACCTCGTTCAACCAAACCGTCACCGCCACCGGCAGGTTGTCGTCCAGCGACCCCAACCTACAGAACATACCCGTCAGGGGAGAGGATGGCAAGGAAATCAGGAAAGCCTTCATCCCAGAGGATGGATGCCTCTTCTATTCCGCCGACTACAGCCAAATAGAATTGCGCGTCATGGCCCACCTCAGCGGCGACGAAAACATGATAGAAGCCTTCAAAGAAGGATATGACATCCATGCAGCCACGGCAGCCAAAATCTATGGCAAGGACATAGACAAGGTGACACGCGACGAGCGCAACAAGGCCAAGCGCGCCAATTTCGGCATCATCTACGGCATCACCGTCTTCGGACTCGCCGAACGCTTGGAAATAGAGCGTGCAGAAGCACGACAACTCATAGACGGCTATTTCGACACCTTCCCGAAAGTGAGGGAATACATGGAACAAGCCAAGCAGACAGCCAGGGAGAAAGGATATGTGGAGACATTCTTCCATCGCAGAAGATACCTGCCCGACATCAACAGCCAAAACGCCACCGTGAGAGGCTTCGCAGAACGAAACGCCATCAACGCACCCATACAAGGTTCGGCAGCCGACATCATCAAAGTGGCCATGACAAGGATATACGACCGTTTCAAAAAGGAGAACATCAAGTCGAAGATGATCCTCCAGGTACACGACGAACTCAATTTCAGCGTGCTGCCGGAAGAGAAGGAAAAGGTGGCGGAAATCGTCATACACGAGATGCAGACGGCTTACCAACTTGCCGTACCACTCATCGCCGATGCAGGGTGGGGGAGCAACTGGCTCGAAGCACACTGACAACAAGAGAAACCAAAAGAAGGCCTTGCCTGTGGAATGAAAACAAAAACTTCGCTTTTTATTTTGCATTCCGCTTGGCTTGCACTACCTTTGCACAATAAAAGAGAAAACATAAAAATCAACAAACAATGGCATTAAAATGTGGCATCGTAGGACTTCCCAACGTGGGAAAGTCAACATTGTTCAACTGCCTGTCGAGTGCGAAAGCCCAGGCAGCCAACTTCCCTTTCTGCACAATTGAGCCCAACGTGGGTGTCATCACTGTTCCCGACGAGCGGCTCAACCGTCTTGCCGAACTTGTGCATCCCGGACGCATCGTGCCGGCAACCTGTGAAATCGTCGATATCGCCGGACTTGTAAAAGGAGCCTCGAAAGGGGAGGGGTTGGGAAACAAGTTTTTAGGAAACATACGCGAGACCGATGCCATCATCCACGTGCTGCGATGCTTTGACGACGACAACATCACTCATGTCGATGGCACCATAGACCCCATACGCGACAAGGAAATCATCGACACCGAACTTCAACTGAAAGACCTGGAAACCATAGAAGGACGGTTGGCCAAGCAACAAAAGGCTGCTGCTGCTGGCAACAAAGAAGCCAAGGTGGAGGTTTCCGTGCTCAACGCATACAAGGAAGTCTTGGAGAAAGGTCTCAACGCACGCATCGTCACCTTCGACAGCCGTGAGGAGCAGCAGGCAGCTCACGACCTGTTCCTTCTCACCGCTAAACCCGTGTTGTATGTGTGCAACGTGGACGAGACGAGTGCCAAGGACGGCAACGACTACTCACGCCGCGTGGAAGAAGCTGCACGGAAGGAAGGAGCAGAAATACTCGTCATTGCAGCAAAGACAGAGGAAGATATCGCCAGTTTCGAAAGCTACGAAGACAAGAAAATGTTTCTTGACGAACTCGGTCTGGAGGAGAGCGGCGTCAACCGCCTCATCAAAAAAGCTTATTCCCTGCTCAACCTTGAAACATTCATCACCGCAGGTGAGATGGAGGTGAAAGCCTGGACCTACCACAAAGGATGGAAAGCACCACAATGTGCCGGCGTCATACACACCGACTTTGAGAAAGGCTTCATCAGGGCTGAGGTCATCAAATACGACGACTATATCAAATATGGCTCTGAAGCGGCCGTAAGAGAAGCAGGAAAAATGGGCATTGAGGGAAAGGACTATGTCGTGCAAGACGGCGACATCATGCATTTCAGATTCAATGTGTAAAAATAAAAAATTATGACACCGCTATACATTTTATGGAATCCTGATGAAATGGCCTTCAATCTTGGATTCCTATCCTTTAGATGGTATTCACTATGTTGGCTGATAGGACTGATATTAGCCTATATAATAGTAAAAAAAATTTATAAAGAAGCAAAAATAAAAGACGAGCTCTTCGACCCGCTGTTCATCTATTGTTTCTTGGGAATACTCATCGGTGCACGCTTGGGTCACTGTCTCTTCTACCAACCAGACTATTTCCTCAGCAGCATCGACCACATCATAGAAATGCTGTTGCCCATCCACAAGGTTGCCGATGGCTCTTGGAAATTCACTGGATATGAAGGTCTTGCCTCCCATGGTGGCACATTGGGTCTCATGCTCGCACTCTTTATCTACTGCCATCGCACGAAACTCAGTGCTTGGCTCGTACTCGATTTCATCGCCATTGCCACACCCGTTACCGCCTGCTTCATCCGCTTGGGCAACCTGATGAACTCCGAAATCATCGGCAAGGTCACCACCGTGCCTTGGGCTTTCATCTTCGAACAGATAGATGACCAACCCCGTCATCCGGGACAACTCTACGAAGCCATCGTCTATTTCATTTTCTTCTTCATTGGGTGGTGGTTCTATCGCCACAAACCAGAAAAAGTGGGCACTGGCTTCTTCTTCGGACTATGCCTCACGCTCATCTTCACCGCGAGGTTCTTCATCGAATTTACCAAAGAAAACCAAGTGGAATTTGAGGAGTCACTCCCCCTCGACATGGGGCAACTGCTCAGCATCCCCTTCATCATCATAGGGGTTGTCTGCATGGTGAGAAGCAGATACAAAAAAGCATAATATCCAGAGTGCCTATAGTTTCTATAGGCACTCTATCATTATTTATGACCGGCCACTGACTATCTTTTTGATTTCAAAAAGTTTGTTGAGGGCCTCCATCGGTGTGAGATTGTTGATGTCGATGCCTAAGATTTCATCACGCACTTGACAGAGCACCGGGTCGTCGAGTTGGAAAAAATTGAGTTGAAGACCTTCTCTCGACCTCCCCAAGGCTTGTGCCGATGGCTTTCCTACGGCACCCATGGAACTACTCTCCGCCTCCAATTGCTTGAGGATGACATTTGCCCTTCGGACGATGCTCTTGGGCATACCGGCTATTTCCGCCACGTGGATGCCGAAGGAATGCTCTGAGCCGCCACGCATCAATTTGCGCAAGAAAATCACCTTGTTGTCTATCTCTTTCACGCTCACGTTGTAGTTCTTTATGCG
>Ga0129307_1001749_pt1 | contig 20965 bp, 17 predicted proteins | sample P1105metagenome_FD_94437 | JGI IMG/M metagenome (GOLD analysis project Ga0129307, IMG submission 94437) | Capybara group fecal microbial communities from Wisconsin, USA - P1105 metagenome | ecosystem: Host-associated > Mammals > Digestive system > Large intestine > Fecal | place: USA: Wisconsin... | reverse complement strand
TGAGAGCGCTGAAGCCGTATAGGCCATCGTGTCGGTTCCATGCAGAATCACAAAACCGTCGTAGTCGTCATAGCGTTCTGCAATAATCTGAACCAGTTTTGCCCACATGCGGTGGTCCATGTCGCTGGAGTCAATGGGGGTATTGAATTGATAGACATCGATACCTGTTTTGATGAATGCAAACTCGTAAACTTTCTCTTTCAGATGGTGAAAGTCGAGTGGCTCGAGTGCACCCGTCTGCGGATTACAGCCCATGCCAATGGTTCCACCTGTATAAATGAGAAGAACTTTGTTTTTCATATATGACATCGTTTTCGTAAAATTCTGTGCAAATATAGCTTAAATTTCTCGCAGTTCCAAAAAAAATCGTTATCTTTGTATCTGAATTACTGAAATCTATTCTAAATAACAATAAACACTTAAAATTCTAAAGCAAATTATGAAACAGTTCATGGACGAGAATTTCCTGCTCGAAACCTCTACAGCGCAGGATCTTTATCACAATCATGCGGCTAAGATGCCAATCATCGACTATCATTGTCACTTGATTCCTGAGATGGTTGCCAACGACCATAAGTTTAAGAGCATCACAGAATTATGGTTGGGCGGTGACCACTATAAATGGCGTGCCATGCGCACCAATGGTGTTGATGAGCGCTACTGCACCGGTAAGGATACCACCGATTGGGAGAAATTCGAGAAATGGGCAGAGACTGTTCCATATACTTTCCGTAATCCTCTTTACCACTGGACCCATCTGGAGCTGAAGACTGCTTTTGGTATCGACAAACTGTTGAGTCCGAAGACTGCTCGTGAGATTTTCGACGAGTGTAACGAGAAGCTGCAGCTGCCAGAGTATACAGCTCGTGGCTTCATGCGCCGCTATCATGTTGAGACTGTTTGTACCACAGACGATCCTGTTGATGATCTGCGTTACCACAAGCAGACTCGTGAGAGTGGTTTCGAAATTCGCATGATCCCAGCCTGGCGTCCCGACAAGGCCATGAATATTGAAAAACCTGATTTCGCTGCTTATGTGAATCAGCTGGCAGAAGTCAGCGGTGTTTCCATCTCCAAGTTCAAAGACATGGTTGACGCCTTGCAGAAACGACACGACTTCTTCCATGAGAACGGTTGCCGCCTGAGCGACCATGGAATAGAGGAGTTCTACGATGAGGAATACACCGACAGCCAGATTGAGATCATTTTCGAGAAGGCCATGCGTGGTCAGCAGCTCTCTAACATGGAGGTACGCCAGTATAAGAACTGTTTCCTGACACTGATGGCTGAGATGGATCACACCAGCGATTGGACACAGCAGTTCCACTATGGTGCCATTCGCGATAACAACTCACGCATGTTTGCCCAGCTGGGTCCTGACACCGGCTTCGACTCTATAGGAGAGTTCAATACAGCCCAGGCCATGAGCCATTTCCTCAACAAACTGAATGCCGAGGGTAAACTCACACGTACCATCCTCTATACCCTTAACCCTTGCGCCAACGAAGTGATTGCCACTATGTTGGGTAACTTCCAGGATGGCTCATGCCCAGGTAAGATACAGTTCGGATCAGGATGGTGGTTCAACGATCAGCTAGATGGCATGACCCGTCAGATGAATGCATTGTCAGTGTTGGGTCTGTTGAGTCGTTTTGTGGGTATGCTTACCGACAGCCGCTCGTTCTTGAGCTATCCGCGCCATGAGTATTTCCGCCGTCTGCTCTGCAATCTGTTAGGCAACGATGTGGAGAAAGGCCTGTTGCCTAATGATACAGAAAGCCTGTACCGAATGGTTGAGGATATCTCTTATAACAATGCCAAGAATTACTTCAAATTCTAAAGATAAGAATCCCGATGCTGTTTTAACATCGGGATTCTTCATTTTTGTGGACAATAATTTTGCTCGTTAAACATTTTGCAGTATCTTTGCATAAATTTTTAACACATTTATTAATAATGAATATGAAAAAGTATATTCTGCCTTTCGTGCTCTTAGCTGCCGTGTTCTCTTTCGAGAGTTGTATTTCATACAAAAACTTGTCGTACTTCCAGAATATTGAAACGACAGATTTCTCGCAGGTGAAGCATTATTATGATGCAAGAATCATGGTTAAAGACCTTCTGACCATTAATGTGAGTACAACTGATCCTGAAGCAGGTCGTCCTTTCAACTTGCAGTATACAGGCTCAAATACGGGCTATAGTGGAGGTTCAAATAATGTGAACTTGCGCACTTTCCTTGTCAATAATGACGGTGAAATCAATTTCCCAGTTTTGGGTAAAGTGAAAGTTGCAGGACTGACCATCGATGAGTGTCAGGAGAAATTCCAGGATTTGATTAAACCCTATATGTCGGAAATCGAGCACCCGATAGTTACAGTAAGATTGTCAAATTTCCATGTGACTGTACTCGGCGAGGTGAATAATCCAGGTCCGAAGAATGCTGAAAAAGAGAAGCTCAGCATCATCGATGCCATTGCTCTTTCCGGTGATATGACCGTTTATGGCGAGCGCGAGAAAGTATTGCTGATTCGTGAAAACAGCGATGGCCAGAAAGAGTGGCACCGCCTGAATTTCTGTGATGCCAACATCATGAACTCTCCTTATTACTATCTGCAGCAGAATGATATCGTCTATGTTGAGCCTAACAAGCTGAAGAAAGCTCAGAGCTCAGTGGGACGTTCGACAAATATCTGGTTGTCAATTGTCACATCATTTATCTCTGCCGGCGCTTTGATTTACAGCATCGTGAAATAATAATCATCAAGCAGAATGTGCGGTATTGTTGGCTACATGGGGAAGCGGGAAGCCTTCCCCATTTTGATTAAAGGGCTGAAGAGGCTGGAGTACAGAGGGTACGACAGTGCTGGAGTTGCTCTGATCAATGATGATGGTGGTTTGAATGTCTATAAGACAAAGGGCAAGGTGGCTGGGCTGGAGGATTATTGTGCAGACAAAGATATCTCCGGTTCGGTCGGTATTGCACATACTCGTTGGGCAACCCATGGAGAGCCTTCATCGGTCAACGCCCATCCTCATTATTCTGCATCGAAGCGTCTGGCTATCATCCATAATGGCATTATTGAAAACTATGCCGATCTGAGAGGAAAATTGATGGAGAAAGGGGTGACTTTCCGTTCTGACACCGATACGGAGGTGCTCGTCCAGTTAATCGAGTATATTCAGATGAAGAAGAATCTCGATTTGCTGACGGCAGTCCAGTTGGCTCTTCATGAGGTGATAGGCGCTTATGCCATCGCCATCCTTGATAAATCCAATCCCGACCAGTTGATAGCTGCGCGTAAACAGAGTCCGTTGGTAGTGGGTATTGGCGACGATGAGTTTTTCCTGGGGTCAGATGCCAGTCCTATTGTTGAGTATACCGATAAAGTGGTGTATTTGGAAGATGGCAACATTGCTGTTATCAGACGTGGTGAGGAACTGGAGGTGGTGAATATCTACAACCGGAAGCTCAGTCCTGAAATCAAAACTGTTGATATCAATCTCGGGCAGATTGAAAAGGGCGGATACGCCCATTTTATGCTCAAAGAGATTTTCGAACAGCCCGAATGCCTGACCAATTGCATGCGAGGACGCATCAATCTTGACGCCGACCATGTGACACTCAGTGCTGTCATCGACTATCGGCGCCAGCTGTTGTCAGCAAAACGCATCATTATCGTTGCATGCGGCACCTCATGGCATGCCGGACTGATAGGAAAGCAAATCATTGAGAACCTGTGTCGCATTCCTGTTGAGGTGGAGTATGCCTCTGAGTTCCGCTATCGTAATCCGGTCGTGTCGGACGATGATGTGGTGATTGCCATCTCGCAAAGTGGAGAGACGGCCGACACGCTGGCAGCTGTTGAGATGGCAAAGCAAAAGGGCGCTTTTATTTATGGTATTTGCAATGCTATCGGGTCAAGCATTCCCAGAGCCACTGATACCGGTTCGTATATTCATGTTGGGCCAGAGATCGGTGTCGCCTCTACGAAGGCGTTCACCGGACAAGTGACCGTACTAACCATGTTGGCATTGGCTTTGGGTGAGGCCAAAGGAACTGTGGCGCATGATGAGTACCTGCATATTGTGAGTGAATTGAGTAAGATTCCCGATAAGATACGTGATGTGCTTCAGTTGAATCAGAGAATATCGGAATTAAGCCGCATGTTCACCTATGCCACCAATTTCCTTTATCTGGGGCGTGGATTCAGCTATCCCGTAGCACTAGAAGGGGCGCTGAAATTGAAGGAGATCAGTTATATACACGCAGAGGGCTATCCTGCAGCAGAGATGAAGCATGGTCCCATTGCTCTTATCGACTCTGATATGCCCGTGGTTGTTATTGCCACACATAATGCCATGTATGAGAAGGTGTTGAGCAATATTCAAGAGATCAAGGCTCGTAAAGGCAAAGTCATTGCTTTGGTGACAAAAGGCGACGATACCATCAGCCGTATTGCCGATGAGGTGATAGAATTGCCCGATACGCTGGAATGCCTTGAGCCGCTCATCGCCACCATACCTCTTCAGTTGCTGGCATATCACATAGCTGTTTGTAAAGGAAAAGATGTTGACCAGCCGCGCAACCTGGCGAAGAGCGTAACTGTGGAATAAATCGCTATGCAGAAAAAACAAATATTATTGATTAATGACTTGGCAGGCTATGGTAAAGTAGCTACTGCCGCCATGCTTCCCATTCTTTCATACATGGGTCATCCGGTGTATAACCTTCCCACGGCTCTTGTTTCTAACACGCTCGATTATGGGAAGTTCAATATTCTCGATACAACCGATTATATCAAAGGGGTGTTCCCCGTATGGAAACAATTGGGTTTTCGTTTCGATGCTATCGCTACGGGCTTTATTGCCAGTGTGCGGCAGGCAGAAATCATCTCGGAGTATTGTCGTGAGCAAGCCAATAACGGGACACTGATTTTCGTCGATCCCATCATGGGTGATGAGGGAAAACTCTATAACGGTGTAACTATGGAGACTGTGAAGAGTATGCGCGAGATGATACGAGTGGCGCATCTTATCGTTCCTAACTATACTGAGGCTTGTTTCCTGACCGACACTACCCATCATACTGAGAGTGTGACAAGGGACGAGGCCTATGAACTACTTGACAAATTGAGGAAACTCGGCACGAAATCAGCCCTCATCTCCAGCATGAAGGTCGACGGACAATGTGCTGTTGCAGGGTATGACCACAGTAAAGACGAGTATTTTCTACTTCCTTATACCGAAATTCCCGTCCACTTCCCTGGCACGGGCGATATGTTCTCGGCCATCTTGTATGCCCATCTGCTTGATGGAGAGCCGATGCGACTGAGCACTCGCATCGCCATGGATGTGCTTTATCGGCTCATTGAGGTGAATAAGGATAATAGCGACAAAAACAGAGGTGTTCCCGTAGAGAATTGGCTGCATCTGATTAGAGCCTCGTTTTGACGGTTGATAGGTTAATAGGCTGAATAGCTGCTCTGCCAAACGTAAGAATCCATCGTCCCGAGGCTACTTGTATTTGCAAAGCATATAAGCACAAAAAAAATCGCCAGACCTGAGGCCTGGCGATTATTTTCTCTTTTCGGTTCGAGCTTTGATTACTCAGCAACAGCAGCAGTGTCAACAGCAGCAGCGGCGGTGTCAACCATTTCAACCAGAGTATCAACAGCAGCTGTGTCAACATCCTCTACAGGAGCAGCTGTTTTGTTACCACAAGATGCGAAAGAGATAGCTGCGATAGCTACGAACATAAAAACTAATTTCTTCATTTTCTTTGCTTTTTAAATCTGTAAAACAATCATTTGTTTATTAAAACGTTGCAAAGGTAAGTATTTTTTTGATACGACGTTCATTTTTTTAGGATTTTTTTTTGCCATTTTTGTAACTTTTTTGCAACGTACTGAAAATGAATGACTTACAAACTGCTAACGAAAGTTAAATATTTTTCATTTGTAAATTTGTGTGTCCAAAAGACATTTTTACGCAGAATTATTGTACCTTTGCAATAGATTCTAAGCCTATCGATGAAGATAGTGCCACCTATTTATATATATAAGTAAGAATGATTGACACCTCTGCTTTCCAAGGCAAGACGGCTGCGTACTATACGCTGGGCTGCAAACTGAACTTTTCTGAGACATCCACTTTTGGCCGGATGCTTCAGCAAATGGGCGTGCGTACTGCGGGAAAAGACGAACAGGCCGATATCTGTATCATCAACACTTGCTCGGTGACCGAGGTGGCCGACCATAAGTGCCGGCAGGCTATTCATCGAATGGTAAGGAAACATCCCGGTGCCTTTGTGGTAGTCACAGGCTGTTATGCGCAGTTGGAGGGCGAAAAGATTGGCGCTATCGAAGGAGTTGACTTGGTGCTGGGCAGTAATGAGAAAGCACGTCTTATTCAGTACCTGAATGATGCTTTCATTGGTGGCGATACTCGAAAGGTCCATGTTGTTGAGCGCACCAAGGACATCACGTCGTTTGCTCCATCGTGTTCTCGCGGAAACCGTACACGCTTTTTTCTGAAGGTGCAAGACGGCTGTAACTATTTCTGCACTTATTGCACCATACCTTTTGCCCGCGGCTTTTCGCGCAATGCCTCCATCGAGTCTTTGGTGGCCCAGGCGCAAGAAGCGGTTGCCGAAGGAGGCAAGGAGATTGTGCTGACTGGAGTGAATATAGGCGATTTCGGCGCGACTACCCATGAGCGTTTCATCGATCTGGTAAAGGCGCTCGACCAGGTGGAAGGTGTGAAGCGCTATCGCATCAGCAGTCTGGAGCCCGATTTGCTATCCGATGAGCTGATTGCATATTGTGCCCAAAGCCGGTCGTTCATGCCTCATTTCCATATTCCTTTGCAGAGTGGGAGCGACGAGGTACTTCGGTTGATGCACCGTCGTTATGACAAGGCATTGTTTGCCCACAAGATTGGACTCATCAAGCAATACATGCCCGATGCCTTTATAGGGGTCGACGTGATGGTGGGCACACGGGGTGAAACTCCAGAGTGCTTTGAGGAGTGTTATGAGTTCCTTAGCAGTTTGGATGTCACCCAGCTGCATGTGTTCCCTTATTCCGAGCGGCCGGGAACAGCAGCATTGAAGATTCCTTACGTGGTGAGTGATGCCGATAAGAAACAGCGTTCGAAGCGTCTGTTGGAATTGAGTGATCGGAAGACCCATGCATTCTACGAACGGCATATCGGGCAGCAGGCTGAGGTGTTGTTTGAGAAGGCTCCCAGAGGCAAGGCCATGCACGGGTTCACCCGTAACTACATTCGTGTGGAACTGCCTGCAGCTGTGGCCCGTGAGGAGTATGACAATCAGTTGATGATGGTCAGTTTAAAAGGTTTTAATCACGATGGTTTGGCTCTGTTGGCCGAGCTTTTACCTTAGCAGTTTGTACTCTCAGAAACTCCCATAACCTTATACCTTATTATATAACAATGGAAAAACTCGCAATTGTCATCTTAAACTGGAACGGAAAGCAAATGCTCCAGACCTATCTTCCGAAAGTACTAGCCTGTTCACGAGATGAGGCTGTCGTCTATGTCGCCGACAATGCCTCTACTGATGATTCGCTGGCCATGCTCAACGAGAAGTTTCCCGAGGTTCGCCAGATAGTTCTCGATAAGAATTGGGGGTTTGCCGACGGTTATAACAAGGCATTGGCAAGGGTCGATGCCGAGTATTATGTGTTGCTCAATTCCGATGTAGAGGTGACGCCAGGCTGGTTGACACCGTTGGTCAGCTTCATGGATGCTCACCCCGAGGTGGGCGCTTGTCAGCCGAAATTGTTGTCTGTAGCCGATAAGAGTAAGTTTGAGTATGCCGGTGCATGCGGTGGTTTCCTCGACCGATACGGCTATCCTTACTGCCGGGGCCGGGTGTTCGATACGGTGGAACAAGACAATGGCCAGTACGACGATATACACGAGGTGCTTTGGACAACTGGGGCCTGTATGATGGTCCGTTCGAAAGACTACTGGGCCGTCAACGGTCTCGACGGCCGTTTCTTTGCCCACAATGAGGAAATCGACATGTGTTGGCGCATGCGCATGATGGGCCGGCAGCTGTTTTGCATCCCCCAAAGCAAGGTTTATCATGTTGGTGGTGGAACACTTCCCAAGGGCAATCCCATGAAGACCTATCTCAATTTCCGCAATAATCTTACCATGCTGTATAAAAATCTGCCGGAGAAAGAGTTGCGCTATGTGATGCGAGTGCGCTGGTTTCTAGACTATGTGGCTGCCTGGCAGACACTCATCCTGAACCGTAATGTGGGTGATTTCAAGGCCATCTACAGGGCACGGCACGATTTCATGAAGTGGCGCACAGAGTTTCGTCCCGAGCGTAAGGAACACCAGATCGACCGGGTAGAACCACGTGTGCCCCGTACGCTACGTACAAGTTTCTGTCTGGTGTGGCAGTATTATGCCCGTGGCAGGAAAAAATACACGGATTTGCCTCAATGAAGCTGATGCCTCAAGCGTGTAAAACAGATGGCAGCTGTAAGGTCTTACAGATCATGGAGTAAGAACTTACAGCTGCAACTATATTTTTAGGAAACTATTCTGAAACAATAGAAAGCTACTCTGCGATGACAGAAAGCTACTCTGCGATGCTAGAGGGCTGTTCTGTTGTTGCAGAGGGTTGCTCCGCAGCAATTATCTATTTCTTTCTGACAATCAGCGGCTGTTCCAGCTCACGTTTCCAGTTGCGCAGATACTCGTACCAGGCATCAGCACTATGGAAACCGAACGATTCGTTGTCGCTGCCAAAGACGATGGCGTAGGAGAGTCGGTCGCCCGGAACACTAATCACATATCCATAGTTGTCTTTGTTGGCAGGAAGCTCAGAGAGGACATTGGCCTGTGGAATACAGATGCCCAGACCTACCGTCTCGCGCTTATGACCGGCAGAGTCTTTCTCAGATACGGGCCAGTCGGTACCCCAGCAGCCGCGCAGGCCTTTCTTGTCGCTGAACTCCGTTGAGTTTTTCACGTTGATAATGCCTGTGGCGAACTGATAGTCAGCAGCAGCGTGTGAGAAACGGACATCCACTGTGCAGTCGCGATGACCGGCATATAATATATAATAGGTGGTCATGGTAATGGGTTGCTGGCCAGCCTGTGGCGTCCATCCCTCGTCTTTCACCTCAACGATGGTGCGCAGCGGACCACGGCTGACGATGCGTTGCGAGCGGTGGTCGACATCGGCAATCATGGTGGGTTTGCTGCCGTCCCATCCGCGCAGGGTTCCCAAACCGAAGGTTTCGCCCACCCATAGGATGTCATCGCCGAAACCGCTGGCTTTCTGCTTGGCATCGGGGTAGAACTGGGTCTGTCTCAGTTCAAATCCTTTGTTGTATTTGCCGTAGATGTCGACAGTCTGCCGGTGATCGAAATAGATGCGGTAGGCCACCATGTCACTCTCGAAGGCTGCTCCGTGGTGGTGAATCATCCAATAGGGATTCACGCCACGGTCGACTTTCAGTTCCGAGATGTAAAGGTCTTGCTTGTTGCTCTCTTTGATTTTCTTGTTGGTGAGCATCATCTCCACATAGACTTGCGAGTCGTATGTACGGGGAGCGCCTTCCGTAAAGAGCGTAACGTGGAAGGTCTGTTTCTCACGTTTGCCGATATGGGTCAGGAAACACAGTTCGTCGTAGCGTCCGTCGCCGTTGATGTCGTCCAGCTGACAAGGTATCTCTTTCCCGTCGAGAGTGACCAATGCCGAGCGTGTTTCGCCGTTGAGTTGGTAAACGACAGGAGCATTCTGCCGAGGGGCTTTCGATGGGTTGCTGACAGTCAGTTCGAATGATGTCTGAGCCGAGGCTGAAAAGGCGGTCAAGATGCACAAAAAAGTGCCGATGAGTTTGTTTGTCATAGAAATATACGTAGTTTTGTTTGTTCCGAAGTCGCTACAAAGATAATGCAAAGCTAAAAAAACTAACAAATTTTTGTTGTTTATTGGCTGAAATTAAAAAAAATTAGCTTAAAATTTGGAATTTAAAATAATTTTTAGTACTTTTGCGGTGATATATGAATAAATCTAAATTTTCAGGTACTCACGCTCTGCTTTTCGTGATGCTTCTCTTGTTGTGTGGATGCGAATGGAAGTTGCGCTCCACCGAAGAGGACGATGGCCGTAGCCCGATTGAGGTCCAACGCTACGACCGTCTGCAGAGTTTGTATTTGCAAACGGGAGATTTTTCAGCATTGCAGCAGATGAATACGAGTTATCCCATGGAGACGCGCACGCTGATAGAGAATGTGTTGCAGATTGGTCCTGTGGATGATCCGGAAATCAACAATAAGTTTTTGCGTTTTTATCAAGATACCACCTTGCAGGCTGTTATCACCGATGTGGCAGCAACCTATGCAAAAATGGACGATGTGAACAAAGACCTCGACATGGCTTTCCTGCGTTTGGAGAAAGCAGTTCCTGGCTTCCCTGTTCCTACGGTCTATGCGCAGATTGGAGCTTTCGCCCAGAGCATAGTCATTGGTAATCAGTCGATTGGCATATCGCTCGACAAATATCTGGGAGCTGCATACCCGCTTTACCAGCGCTACGGCTACACAGCGCAGCAATTGCAGATGATGGAGCGTGAGTATATTGTGCCTGACTGTATTACGTTCTATCTGTTGAGCTTGTATCCGCTTCACGATTTTGAGACACGCCCGCAGATGGACCGTGACCTGCACATGGGGAAAGTGATGTGGGTGGCCAACAAAGTGCTGTCGCGACAGGTGTTCAAATCCGAATATGTGAAGCGAATCGACCGCTACATGCGCCGTCATCCCTCGTTCGGGTTGGAGCAACTGCTGAAGATGGACGATTACAAAGGTGTGTAGTTTCGGCCTTATTCTGCTATTACTCAGACGTGTGGCTCATGCCATTGACAGATGTATAGCTCAAGCTTTGGCTGATGTATAGCTCAAGCTTTGGCTGATGTGTATTCATGTCTTATTTTGGTGTGTAGCTCATGCCTTGTTTGATATGGTGGCTTAGCAGGTATTGGTCCAACAAGTTGGCAAATTCATGGTTTTTCAGTCCCCACTTCGGGGCAATGAGTAGCTCGGCTGGTGACTGAGATACGAAACGGTCTACAACCAAGTCTTTTCTTAATTTCTGTATATAATTGGCTATCAGACGGATATATTCGCCGACGCTATAGACGTGAAATGGCTTTTCTGCATATTCCTCGGCCAGTCTGGTGCCTCGGATAATCTGCATCTGGTGTATCTTCAGGATGTCGATATCGAGTGCTGAGATGAGTGGAGCCTGTCGCAGACTCTCATTGGCATCCTCGCCGGGCAATCCCAAAATGATGTGCGCTCCAGTCAGAATGCCCCGTTCGTGCGTTCTGCTGATGGCTTGACGGGAGCATTCGAAGGTATGGCCGCGGTTGATGCGGCGCAGGGTGTCGTCGTTGGCCGACTCAACCCCGTATTCCACCAACAAGAACGCCCGTTTGTTTAGCTCTTCCAGATAGTCGAGCAGCTCATCCGAGATGCAGTCGGGTCGGGTGCCGATGACGATGCCCACCACATTGTCTACCGCCAATGCCTCATTGTGCATTTTCTGCAGCGTTTCTATCGAGGCATACGTGTTTGTATATGCTTGGAAATAAGCCAGATACTTCATCTCTGGATATTTGCGGGCAAAGAAAACCTTTCCCTCTTCCAACTGGGCGGTGATGCTGGCCTTGCGGTTGCAATAGGAAGGGTTGAATGTGCGATTGTCGCAATACGTACAACCACCGTAGGCAATGCGGCCGTCGCGGTTGGGGCACGAGAAACCCGCATCGATGGATATCTTTTGTACTTTGAACGGGAATCTTTCCCTCATCCACGTACTGAAATCATAGTATGGTCTTACCACAGTCTGTATCTTTATTCTGTGTGCAAATGTACAAAAAAAACGGCATTCCCACGACATTTGTATCACGTTTTGTGTAATTGCCCTCATGTCGGGCCACCATCTTTCCGCCTCGGGACATGAACTATTCGAACCAGTTTCATTCGTCAGACTCGTTATTGTCTAAGAAACGCTCCGTATGAATGCCTGAGACACATTGTTTTTATGCCCGAAACGCTGAGTTTCAATGCCTGAAACGTTGAGTTTTAATACCTGAAACAAAAAACATTGTTATTTTCGTTAATGTTCCAAAAAGCTTTTGTCAAATGATTTATTTTGTATATCTTTGCACAGCAAACGATAAACAAGACAATACTTATGAAAAAAACAATGATTCTTTGTGTGGCTTTCCTCGTGAGTGTGCTGCATTTGCAGGCAGCAACTGAACTGACGTTGCAAGACGTCACGGGTGGTAAGTCCCCCACCGAGACCCTCAGCGCCGTGACACCTTTGGCCGATGGCGAGAGCTATGCGCAAATCAGTAGTGATGGCAGCAAAATCGTTCAATATTCTTATAAGACAGGACAGCAGACTGGTGTTCTCTTCGACCTGAACAACACGCAGGGCGAGCGCATCGGCCGCTTCGACGGTTACGTGCTGAGTCCCGATGGCAAGCGTATGCTCATTCAGACCCAAACCGAGCGAGTTTATCGTCGTTCGTTCAAGGCTGTTTACTATATCTACAACATTGCCTCGCGCAAACTCGAGCGGCTGTCGGACTACGGACCGCAGCAAACTCCGATTTGGTCGCCCGACGGAACGCAGATAGCTTTTGTACGCGACAACAATATTTTCTTGGTGAAGCTTCTCTACGGCAATGCCGAGAGCCAGGTGACGCAGGACGGTAAGTTCAACGAGGTCATCAACGGCATTCCCGACTGGGTGTATGAGGAGGAGTTCGGCTACAATTCGGCCATGACCTTCAATGCCGACGGTACGATGATCTGCTGGGTCCGCTTCGACGAGAGCAAGGTAAAGACCTACTCGCTGCAGATGTTCCGAGGCATGCGCCCGGCCATTGAGGCGAACGCCACCTATCCTGGTGCCTATTCGTATAAATACCCGAAGGCAGGCGAGACCAACAGCACGGTGGCTGCTTTCAGCTACGACATCAAGAGTCATCAGACACGCCGGCTGGAAGTGCCCCTCGACGCCGACGGCTACATGCCCCGCATCAAGACCACCGGCGATGCCTCTAAGATTCTGATTTACACCATGAACCGTCATCAGGATGAGTTGAACATCTATGCTGTCAATCCCCGCTCGACGGTCAGCCAGCTGCTTATCAAGGAGAGCGTGTCGAAGTATATACAGGAGAGCGTTCTCAGCAATACCATCATCACCGACAATCACATCCTGCTGCCCAGCGACCGCGACGGCTACATGCAGCTCTATCTCTATGGCGCCAACGGTCAGTTGCAGAAGCGCCTCACCAACGGCGCGTTCGACGTGACGGCTGTCTATGGCTTCGACGAGGCCACGCAGACCGCTTACTATCAGGCTGCAGCCAAGAATGCCATGAACCGCGAGGTGTATGCTGCCAATGCGAAAGGAAAGGTGACCTGCCTGACGCAGAAAGACGGTTGGAACAGCGCCATCTTCAGCAAGTCGTTCAAGTATTTCGTTCATACGTGGAGCGACGCGAACACTCCGCAGGTGTTTGCCCTTTGCGACAATAGCGGCCGCACCCTGAAGACCCTCGTCGACAACAAGAATGTGCGCGAGCTGCTGGCTGCCAGTCAGTTGCCGCAGAAAGAGATGTTCACCTTCACCACTGGCGAGGGTGTGAAGCTGAACGGATGGATGGTGAAACCCTCCAACTTCGATGCCAGCAAGAAATATCCCGTCATCATGTTCCAATACAGCGGCCCCGGCAGTCAGCAGGTGGTCAACTCATGGAGCATCGGCTCGATGGGGCAGGGCGGCCTGTTCGACCAGTATCTCACCCAGCAGGGATTCATCGTAGCCTGCGTCGACGGACGTGGCACGGGCGGCCGGGGTGCCGACTTCGAGAAGTGTATCTATCTTCACATGGGCGACCTGGAGTCGAAAGACCAGGTGGAGACCGCTCTTTATCTGGGGTCGCTGCCTTATGTCGACAAAGATAACATCGGCATTTGGGGCTGGAGCTTCGGCGGATTCAACACGCTCATGTCGATGAGTGAGGGACGGCCTGTGTTCAAGGCTGGCGTGGCTGTGGCGCCGCCCACCGACTGGCGCTTCTACGACACTGTCTATACCGAGCGCTATATGCGCACGCCGCAGGAGAATGCCGACGGTTATGACACCAACCCCACCGTACGGGCGAAGAATCTGCATGGTGCATTGCTCATCTGCCACGGACTGGCCGACGACAATGTGCATCCACAGAACACCTTCGAGTATACCGAGGCTCTCGTCCAGGCCGACAAAGACTTCAAGATGAACATCTATACCAACCGCAACCATAGCATCTACGGCGGTAACACGCGTATGCATCTCTTGCGGCAGATTGTGAACTTCTTCGAGAAAGAACTGAAATAGCAGAGCATTCCTCCAGCGGCGCAGAGGGCGTTCCTACGCTGCTGGAGTAGCCCTCTGCATTTCTGGAGCAGCCCTCCAGCCGGCCAGAAAGCTGCTTTGTTTTGGCGTATGCTTTCTCGATGATGGTGAGATGAACGATAGCGAAACAAGAAACTTTGAACAATAGAATATGAGGAATTTTTTAGTAGGCGCAGTCATGTTGCTGCTGCCCGTATGCGCCCAAGCGGCCGATGTGAAAGTGAAAGTGACGAACACGGAGAATGTGCAGCGTCAGGAACTCGTTGAGGTGGACGCGAAGACTGTTCGCCAGAAAATGGGTCTTGCCCAAGGCGAGACCTTCGTGGTGAAGAATGCATTGAACCAAGAGGCTGTCTATCAGCTGACGCACGACGGTAAGATACTCATCGAGGCTGCTGTGCGGCCCTGTGGTACGGCTGAGTTTACCTTCACCAAGGGCACTCCGCAGGAGCCCAAGGTGTTTGTCGTGGGAAAGATGTACCCCGAGCGTGTCGACGACATTGCCTGGGAGAACGACCGTACGGCCTACCGTATCTACGGTCCTGCCCTGCAGCGGAGTGGCGAGCGGGCTTTCGGAGTGGATGTGTGGGTGAAGAATACGCCCGACCTTGAGGTCGATAAGCGCTATGTCACAGAGCTGAGCAACCACGAGCGAATCCAGAAACTGAAGAAACAAGGCAAGAATGCCGATGCCCTGAAGGTGGAGCAGGAGACCACCTATCACTACGACCATGGTTACGGACTGGACTGCTATAAGGTTGGTCCCACACTGGGTGGCGGCGCTCCGGCATTGCTCGACGACAACGGCGAACTCATTCTTCCTTATTGCTACAAGGACTACAAGATTCTCGATAACGGCCCGCTGCGCTTCACCGTGCAGGTGAGCTACAATCCAACGACTATCAACGGACAACCCAATGTCGTGGAGCATCGCATCATCAGCCTCGACAAAGGTTCAAACTTCAATAAGTGCACCGTTTGGTACGACGGTCTGACCAAGAAGACCCACATGGCAGCAGGCGTGGTGCTCCATGCCGAGGATTTGCAGACCGTTGAGCTGAAGCGCGACTACGTGGCCTATGCCGACCCCACCGACAATCCCGCCAAGCAGAACTTCCAGATCTACGTGGCAGCCCTCTTCCCCAACGGAGTGTGCACCACCAAGCGCATCATGAACAAAGAGGTGCAGAACGGCAATGCCGGACATGCCGTGGGCGTGAAGTGCCTCCAGCCCGGTGAGAAATACACCTACTATTTCGGCTCAGCCTGGAGCAAAAACGATGTGCGTACCTTTCGCGAGTGGAATCTCCGCATCGACGAGTATCTCGACGCACTCTACCGCCCGTTGCGCGTCACCATTGAATAACCTGTATTTTTTAACTTATAAAATCTAATCAGTAAAAATGAAAAAATTACTTTTAGGCGACGAAGCGATTGCTCAGGGAGCCATCGATGCCGGTTTGAGCGGTGTCTATGCCTATCCCGGTACTCCTTCAACCGAAATCACGGAGTATATCCAGGAGTCGCCACTTGCCAAGGAGCGTGGAATCCATTCACGCTGGTCAACCAACGAGAAGACAGCCATGGAGGCTGCGCTCGGTATGTCGTACATGGGCAAGCGTGCCCTCGTCTGCATGAAGCACGTCGGACTGAATGTCTGTGCCGACCCGTTTGTCAACTCTGCCATGACCGGTACCAATGGCGGTATCATCGTGCTCGTGGCCGACGACCCCTCAATGCACTCGTCGCAGGACGAGCAGGATAGCCGTTTTTATGGTAAGTTTGCCATGATTCCCACCTTCGAGCCCAGCTCACAGCAGGAGGCTTACGATATGGTGGCAGAGGCTTACGAGCTGTCAGAGCGCATGAAGCTGCCCGTGCTAATGCGTGTCACCACCCGTATGGCCCACTCGCGTGCCGTGGTGGAAATCAAAGACGAGCCCCGCCAGCAGAACGAGCTGAACTACAACTCAGTGGCTGCCAACTGGGTGCTGCTGCCTGCCAATGCCCGCCGCCGCAACGACGAGGTGACGGCCCAGCAGCCCGTGCTCGAGCAAATGGCCGTTGAGAGCAAATATAATCAGTATGTCGATGGTCCCGACCACTCTCTGGGTATTGTGGCCAGCGGCATTGCCTACAACTATCTCATGGAGTGCTATCCCAATGGTTGCGCTTATCCCGTGCTGAAGGTCAGCCAGTATCCTTTGCCCAAGAAGCTGGTGTGCCAGCTGGCTGAGGCTTGCGACGAACTGCTCATCATCGAGGAAGGCCAACCGTTCATCGAGGATATGGTGCGCGGCGTCATCCCGTTCGGTAAGAACGTCAAAGGCCGTCTTTCGGGCGAGCTGCCCCGTACCGGCGAGCTGAATCCTGACCTGGTGAAGCGTGCCCTCGGTCTGCCCGTTGAGGTGAACTACGAGAAGTGCGAAGATGTGGCTCCCCGTCCTCCCATGCTTTGTCAGGGCTGTGGCCACCGCGATGTCTACACTGCCCTCAACGAGGTGCTGCGTGAGTACGACAACCCGCGTGTCTTCGGCGATATCGGCTGTTATACACTCGGTTTCCTGCCTCCTTACAAGGCCATCCACTCTTGTGTCGACATGGGTGCCAGCATCACCATGGCGAAGGGTGCTGCCGATGCAGGCCAGTGGCCGTCGGTAGCTATCATCGGCGACTCAACCTTCACACACTCTGGAATGACGGGTCTGCTCGATGCCATCAACGAGAATGCCGACATTACCGTCATCATCAGCGACAACCTCACCACGGCCATGACCGGTGGTCAGGACTCTGCCGGCACCAATAAGTTCGAGGCCATCTGCCGCGGCTTGGGTATGACCGACGAGCATCTGAAGGTGGTGGTGCCCCTGCCCAAGAATATGCCAGAGATTACGCAGATCCTGCGTGACGAAATCAACTATCATGGCACGAGTGTGATTATTCCGCGCCGCGAGTGTATGCAGACCCTGCAGCGCCATTTGAAACAAAAGAAAGCAAAGGAGAACAAGGCATGAAAACAGATATTATCTTGTGTGGAGTAGGAGGACAGGGCATCCTGTCGATCGCTACCATCATTGGTGAGGCTGCGCTGAAAGAGAACCTCTACATCAAGCAGGCCGAGGTACACGGAATGTCGCAGCGCGGCGGCGATGTGCAGTCGAACCTGCGCATCTCGTCCGACCCCATCCGCAGCGACCTTATTGCCCTGGGCGGTGCAGACGTGATTATCTCGATGGAGCCCATGGAGGCCCTGCGCTATCTGCCCTATCTGAACAAGAACGGATGGATTATCACATCGAGTGCTCCTTACGTCAACATTCCCAACTATCCCGATATGGAGGTGGTGCTGAACGACTTGAAGAAGGTCGACAACGTGATTATCCTCGACATCGAGAAAGCCGCCAAGGACAATGGCGTGCCCCGTTCGGCCAACGTCATTCTGCTGGGTGCCGCTCAGAAGGCACTGGGCATTGAGTACGAGAAACTGGAGGATGCCATCCGCCGCGTGTTCGGCCGCAAAGGCGATGCCGTGGTCGATGCCAACATCAAAGCACTGGCCATTGGCCGCGAGGCGCAGAAGTAATTCACGAAGACCCTCCCCTCTGAAGGCGGAGGGTCTCCTCAATTCTCAAAAGTTATGAACACACCTATTAAGAAAGAAATAGTCGACTCGCTCATTCGCAAGTTCGACATTCAGGACTTTGCCAAAGCCACTATCCGCGAGGTGAAGCGCGTGGCGCAGTTTGCCGAGGAGGAGAGCGGTGTTGAGTTCATCAAGATGGAAATGGGCATTCCCGGACTGCCCGCTGCCAAGGCCGGTGTGGAGGCACAGATCAAAGCCCTGCAAGACGGCATTGCCAACAGCTATCCCGACATTCAAGGCCTGCCCGAGTTGAAGAAACAGGCCTCTCGTTTCGTGAAGGCATTCATCGGTGTTGATATCAATCCGGAGGGTTGTGTGCCTGTGGTGGGCAGCATGCAGGGAACGTTTGCCTCGTTCCTCACCTGTTCACAGACCGACCCGAAGCGCGACACCGTGCTCTTCATCGACCCCGGCTTCCCCGTGCAGAAGATGCAGTTGCAGGTGATGGGCGTGAAATACAAGACCTTCGACGTCTATGAGTTCCGTGGCGAGAAGCTCGGTCCGAAGCTCGAGAGCTATCTGAAGGAAGGTAACATCTGTGCCATCGTCTACTCCAATCCCAACAATCCCTCGTGGATCTGCTTCAATGAGGAAGAGTTGAAGACCATCGGCACGCTGGCCAACCAGTATGATGTGGTGATCATGGAAGACCTGGCCTACTTCGCCATGGACTTCCGCAAGGATCTCAGCACACCGTTCCAGCCGCCTTATCAAGCTACTGTAGCCCGCTACACCGATAATTACATGCTTCTCATCAGCGGCTCGAAAGCCTTCAGCTATGCCGGTGAGCGCATTGGTGTGGTATGCATTAGCGACAAGCTGTTCCACCGCCACTATCCCGCACTGGCCGACCGCTACGAGGGGCTGCCATTCGGACTGGTGTTCTCCACCCGCATGCTCTATGCCCTTTCGTCGGGTACCAGCCACAGCGCCCAGTATGCCATGGCTGCCATGCTCCGTGCGGCCTGCGACGGCGAGTTTGATTTCCGCAACGAGATTAAGGTCTATGGCGAGCGTGCTCACAAGCTGAAGGAGATTTTCCAGCGCCATCACTTCTATGTGGTTTACGACCGCGACCTCGACGAGCCCATTGCCGACGGTTTCTATTTCACCATTGGCTATCCCGGCATGACCAGTGGTCAGCTGGCTCACGAACTGATGTACTATGGGGTGAGCGCCATCTGTCTGGTCACCACCGGCAGCCATCAGGAAGGCTTGCGCGTATGTACCTCATTCATTGAGGACCATCAGTACGACCAACTGGAAGAGCGCATGGCTCTGTTCGAGCAGAACAATCCCGTGGCATAAGCAATCCTGTAGCACTGGCTAAGGAAGCTATGATACATAAAGAAGGTGGCAGGAAGAAAGCAAAGTGCTTTTCCTGTCACCTATCTTTTTTCCCTGAAAACGCAGAGGGCAACTCCACAAGCGCAGAGGGCAACTCCACAAACGCGGAAAGCAACTCCACAAACGCGGAAAGCAACTCTACAATCGCCGAGGGCTGTTCCACAAACGCAGAGGGCTATCCTATCAGCATGCTCTCAGCTTTTAGCAAGTCTTCGGGCGTGTCGATGCCAACGGTCTCGATGTCTGTGAGACCTACTTTGATTTTATAGCCATTTTGCAACCAACGCAACTGCTCTAGGCTTTCTGCCAGCTCAAGCGGCGACTGTGGCAGGCGGGTGATCTCGGCAAGTACCTCAGAGCGGTAGGCATACAGGCCGATGTGCTTTAGGTAGTTGAAGTGATTGAGCCATTCGCTGCGCTCCGCGCCACGACAATAGGGGATGACCGAGCGGCTGAAGTAGAGGGCATAGCCATTGTTGTCGGTGACAATCTTTGGCGAGTTGGGGTTCTCCACGGCCTCCATGCTTTTGAAGGGCATGCCCAGCGTGGCAATCTGAGTGGCCGCATCGTCGAAACAACGGCAGACGGTCTCAATTTGTGAGGGCTGGATGAAAGGCTCGTCGCCCTGAACATTCACTATCACGTCGAAGTGACGACCTATCTTTTGGTAAGCCTCCTCGATGCGGTCGGTGCCGCTCTTATGCTGGTCGGATGTCATGACCACATTGCCGCCAAAAGCCTCTACGGCATGGAAGATGCGCTCGTCGTCGGTGGCGACATAGACATCGCTGATGACGGTGCTCACTTGCTCGTACACCCGCTGGATGACAGGCTTGCCGCCAAGCATCGCCAATGGTTTGCCCGGAAAACGCGTCGAGGCGTAGCGGGCTGGTATAATTCCTATAAAATTCATACGTTTTATCATGTTTTGTGCAAAAGTAATAAAAATTTTGTAAACAGATTTTGGACTCTAGCTTTTTTTTCTTATTTTTGTCACTCGAAACAAACAAGAAGGTAAAAGTGAAGACAAGAATACTATCCGTTTTTATGCTTTTTCTGCCGTTGTGCGGCTCTGCCCAGAAGATTTCCATGGGCTCGTGCACCACACGCGACGGCGGTGAATACAAAGGTGAAATGGTTGCCGGCAAGCCTCATGGCAAGGGTAACACAGTGTTTAAGAATGGCGATACTTACGAGGGCGAGTATGCCAAGGGTAAGCGTCAGGGCTATGGTGTCTATACTTTCTCCGATGGTGAAAAGTATGAGGGCCAGTGGTTCCAGGACCAGCAGCACGGTCAAGGCACTTTCTATTTTATGAATAATAATAAATATGTAGGACTGTGGTTCCGCGATTATCAGCAGGGACATGGCATTATGTATTATTATAATGGTGACAAGTACGAAGGTAACTGGTATCAGGACCATCGCAACGGCAAGGGCAAATACACCTATGCCGGCGGTGAATACTACGATGGAGAATGGAAATTTGACGAGAAGTG
>Ga0129307_1001748_pt1 | contig 20966 bp, 18 predicted proteins | sample P1105metagenome_FD_94437 | JGI IMG/M metagenome (GOLD analysis project Ga0129307, IMG submission 94437) | Capybara group fecal microbial communities from Wisconsin, USA - P1105 metagenome | ecosystem: Host-associated > Mammals > Digestive system > Large intestine > Fecal | place: USA: Wisconsin... | reverse complement strand
GATACTTTAGCCTATCCGACAGGTACGAGTCCCTGCACTTATGCGGTTGAACCGCCGTGTACCGAACGGTACGCACGGTGGTGTGAGAGGACGGAGCTTAACCAGCCCCTCCTACTCGATCGTCGCCCGATCGCAAATCTTACACTTGCAAAAGCCACTGCGGCATGATATGATAAATTGTCATATCGGGCTTTTCCGTAATGTGCAAGGGAGAGCCGAGTTTACAATACATCCAACGAAAGGTGGTGGTGACGATCTATCTGAAGGCACTGGAGATCCAGGGATTCAAGAGCTTCCCGGACAAAACCGTTCTGAACTTCGGAGAGGATATCACGGCCATCGTCGGACCTAACGGCAGCGGCAAGTCCAACGTTTCGGACGCGATCCGCTGGGTCATGGGCGAGCAGTCCTCCAAGTCGCTGCGCGGCAGCAAGATGGAAGACGTTATCTTCGGCGGCACGGAGAAGCGCAGCCAGATGGGCTTTGCGCAGGTGACGCTGGTTTTGGATAATACCGAGCATATTTTCCCCCAGATGGAAGAAAACGAGGTTTCCGTTACCCGCCGCTATTACCGCAGCGGCGATTCGGAATACTTCATCAACAAACAGAGCGTGCGTCTGACCGACCTGAACGAGCTGTTCATGGACACGGGCATGGGCCGCGAGGGCTATTCCATCATCGGACAGGGACGGATCGACGAGATCCTCTCGCAGAAGAGCGCCGACCGCCGCGAGATTTTCGAGGAGGCGGCGGGCATCTCCAAGTACCGCCACCGCAAGGAAAAGGCGGAGCGCGACCTCGACCGCACGCAGGAGAACCTGACGCGCGTGAACGACAAGATCGCGGAGCTGGAACTGCAGGTCGAGCCGCTGCGCGTGCAGGCGGAGAAGGCGAAGCAGTACCTCGTCTACCGCGACGAGCTGCGCGTCCTGGAGATCTCCCTCTGGGTGGAGCAGCTGGAGGCCCTGCGCGCGAACGCCGTCAAGTTGGAGACCGACTACGCCCTCGCCCAGCAGGAGCTGGAGCAGGCGCAAAAGGCGCTGGACGAGGTCTTTGCCGCGACGGAGCAGTTCGGCGAGCGTCTGCGCGCGAACGACATGGAGCAGGAGCGCGTGCGCACGGAGGCGTCGGAGCTGGAGGGCAAGATCGGCGAGCGGGAGTCCGCCGTCGCCGTTCTGGGCACCGACATCGCGCACAACAACGAAACCATCGCCCGTATGGAGGACGAGCTGCGCGACCAGAACGGGCGCGCCGTCTCGCTTGACGCGCAGATCACGGAAAAGCAGCGCCGTATTGAAGAGATTCAGCAGAGCGCCGCGCTGCTCGAGGCCGACGCGCTGAAGCTGACGGAGAAGCTGGAGCAGATCTCCCGCGGCATGGGTGAGGCGACGAGCGAGGTCGAGCGCCTGCGCGCGCAGGAGACGCTTGCGCTGCAGGCCGCGGCGGACAGCCGCGCCGATATCGCCGCCGCCCGCGCGGGTATGCGCGAGCTGGACGAACGGCGCGACGCCATAGGCGCCGAGCACGCACAGGTCGAGCAGCAGCTCGCGGAAACGAAAAAGAGCGCCGCCGAGAACCGACGCGCGCTGGAAGAGGCGCAGGAGGATTTTGACGCGGTCGAGAACATCATCAAGGGACACACGATGAAGATGCAGGGGCGCGTGCAGCGCGAGGCGGAGGCCTCGCAGCGCCGCGTCGACCTGACGATGGAGCTCAACAACCTCAACTCGCGCATCAAGCTGCTCTCCGACATGGAGAAGGAGTACGAGGGCTTTGGCAAGGCGGTGCGCCTTGTGATGCAGGCGGCCGAGGGAAGGACGCTGCGCGGCATCCACGGCCCCGTCGCGAACCTGATGACGACCGAGCGCAAGTACGCGGTCGCAATCGAGATCGCGCTGGGCGCGAAGATGCAGGATATCGTGGTCGAGCGCGAGGAGGACGCCAAGGCGGCGATCGGCCTTCTCAAGCAGCGCGACAGCGGCCGAGCGACGTTCCAGCCGCTCACCGCCATTCGCGGCAGCGAGCTGAAGGAAAACGGGCTGGAAAACGAATACGGCTTCGTCGGCATCGCGTCCCGGCTCATTTCCTACGATCCCAAGTATCGCGCTGTGTTCCAGAGTATGCTGGGCAGCACCGTCGTCGTGGACGACCTTGACTGCGGCATTGCGATGGCGCGGCGTTACCAGAACCGCTTCCGCATCGTGACGCTCGACGGGCAGGTTATCAATCGCGGCGGCTCAATGACCGGCGGCTCGATCAGCCGGAGCGCGGGCATCCTGAGCCGCGCCAACGAGCTGAAGGAATTGTCCGCGAAGAAGGGCACGCTGACGGATCAGGTGCTCGCCGCCGAGAAGGAGGCCGACGAGGCGAAGCGCGACCTCACCAAGGCGCAGTACGAGCTGGAGGTCGCCCAGAGCCAGGAGCACGAGGCGGAGAGCCGCGTGCTGAAGCTCACCGGCGACAAGAACCACTTCGACGTCCTGCTTGGCGCGGCGCGCGACCGTTTGGAGGACCTCGAAGCCGAGCGCGAGAACATCGGCCGCCGCATCTCGGCGCTGGAGAAGAGCATCGGCGAGAAGGAAGCCCTCGCCGCCGCGCAGGAGGCGCGTTCCGCCGCGCTGCACGCGGAGGCGGAGCAGAAGCTGTCCGGCCAGAGCGAGCTGCTGCGCGACAGCAACACCCTCGGCGACGAGCTGACCGAAAAAAAGAGCGTTCTTGCCGGATACCGCGCGGAGCGCGAGACAACCGAACGCGCGCTGGACGACCTGCGCGAGATGCGCGAGCAGCTGCACGGAGACGAGGCGAACCGCCGCGGCCTGATCGAGCAGTATCATGCAGCGAACGAGGCAAAGGAAGCGGAGATCGCCGCCCACCGGCAGGAGATCGAAACGCTGCGCGCCCAGCAGACGGAGCTGCGCCGGCAGCTCGCGGAACTGGGCGAGGCGAAGCTGGCCATCGAAGCGGAGCGCAGCCAGACGGACCGCCGCGTGAAGGAGCTGAACGACCACGTCCTCGGCGCGAGCGGCGCGGTATCCAGACTGGAGCAGAAGCGCGCCGCCGCCGCGATGGAGGAGAAGGTCATCCTCGACAAGCTGTGGGAAAACTACGAGCTTTCCCATTCCGCCGCCGTGGAGCAGCGCGTCGAGCTGGAGAGCACGGCAAAGGCGAACCGCCGCGTCAGCGAGCTCAAACGCGCCATCAACGGCCTCGGCAGCGTCAACGTCGGCGCGATCGAGCAGTTCGAGCAGGTCAATGCCCGCTACACCTACCTCACGGGCCAGAGGGACGATATTGCCAAGGCGCGGGAGGAGCTGATCGGCGTCATCGAAAGCGTGACGGGCGAGATGACGAACATCTTCCGCGAGCAGTTCCGCCTGATCCGCGAGAGCTTCAAGCAGACGTTCCTCGAGCTGTTCGGCGGCGGCAAAGCGACGCTGGAGCTGGAGGACGAGAACGACATCCTCAGCTGCGGCATCGAGATCAAGGTGCAGCCGCCCGGAAAAACGCTGAAAACCATCACGCTGCTCTCGGGCGGCGAGAAAGCGTTCGTCGCCATCGCGCTGTATTTCGCGATCCTGAAGGTGCATCCCACGCCGTTCTGCGTCATGGACGAGATCGAGGCGGCGCTCGACGAGGCGAACGTCATCCGCGTGGCGAACTATATGCGCCGCATCACCGCCAAGACGCAGTTCATTGTCATCACCCACCGCCGCGGCACGATGGAGGCGGCGGACATCCTCTACGGCGTGACGATGCAGGAGCGCGGCGTCAGCAAGGTGCTTACCATCAATATGAAGAACATGGAAAAAGAACTCGGCATTAAGGAGAAATAACGATATGGGCCTGTTTTCCAAGATCAAAAAAGCGTGGTTCGACACGATCGTCTGGGAGATGATTGACGATGAATTCTACGACACGCTGGAAGAGAACCTCATCATGGCGGATCTCGGCGCCGCGGCCGCGGCCGACGCGGTCAAGCAGCTGCGTGAGGTGGTCTACGACCGCTCCATCCAGAATGGCGAGCAGGTCAAACAGGCGCTGCGCGAGATCTTAGAGCAGAAGCTCAATGTGGGCGACCAGACGCTCGACCTGTCTACGAAACCGTCTGTGGTGCTGGTCATCGGCGTCAACGGCGTCGGCAAGACGACGTCCATCGGCAAGCTGGCGTATCGCCTGCGCAAGAGCGGGCACAAGCGTGTGCTGCTCAGCGCGGCGGACACCTTTCGCGCCGCGGCGGCGGATCAGCTTGAGATCTGGTCCGAGCGCGCGGGCGTGGAGATCGTGCGCTCCAAAGAGGGCGCCGACCCGGGCGCCGTGCTGTTCGACTCGCTTGCCGCCGCGAAGGCGCGCGGGACGGACGTGGTGCTGGTGGACACGGCGGGGCGCCTGCACAACAAGGCGAACCTGATGGCGGAGCTGGCAAAGCTGCGCAAGATCATCGACCGCGAGACGCCCGCCGCCGCCAAGGAGACCCTGCTCGTGCTCGACGCGACGACGGGGCAGAACGGCCTGCAGCAGGCGAAGGTGTTCAAGGAGGTCGCGGGTCTGACCGGCATCATTCTCACCAAGCTCGACGGCACGGCAAAGGGCGGCATCTGCGTCGCCATCGCGCAGGAGCTGGGCGTTCCGGTCAAGTTCGTCGGCCTCGGCGAGGGCATCGACGATCTGGAGCCGTTCGACGCGAAGGAATACCTGAAGAACTTTATTTGAGGGCAAATGACATGAAATTTGTACTGGCTACCCAAAATCCGAAGAAAAAGGCGGAGCTGTCCGCCATACTCGGCGATCTCGGCATCGAGATCGTCACCGAGGAGGAGCTCGGCATCCATGTCGACGTCGAGGAGACCGGCACGACCTTTGCCGAGAACTCGGCGCTCAAGGCGGACGCGGTGATGAAAGCGTCGGGACTGCCCGCCATCGCGGACGATTCCGGGCTCTGCGTCCACGCGCTCAACGGCGCGCCGGGCGTGTACTCCGCACGCTACGGCGGCGAAGGCCTGTCCGACGCCGACCGCTACCGGCTCCTGCTGACGGCGCTCTCGGGGCAGACCGACCGCAGCGCCCATTTTGAGACTGCCGTGTGCTGCGCGTTCCCGAACGGCGACCACGTCACCGCCCACGGCGAGTGCCACGGCAGCATCGCGTTCGCGCCGATGGGGGAGAACGGCTTCGGTTACGATCCCGTGTTCTTCGTCACCGATAAGCGCAAGACCTTTGCCCAGCTCACGGCGGAGGAAAAGGCCGCGATCTCCCACCGCGGCAACGCCCTGCGCGCGTTCCGCAAGGAGCTGGAAACCTATCTCAAGGATCACCCGGAGGGCTGAGCTATGGAACTGACCGGAAAGCAGCGCGCGCAGCTTCGCGCGATGGCAAACACGCTGGAGCCGATCGTCCACATCGGCAAGGACGGCATCGGCGACAACCTCGTCAAGCAGGCGAACGACGCTCTGGAGGCGCGAGAGCTCATCAAGTGCCACGTGCTGGAAAACTGCGAGCTGACCGCCCGCGAGGCCTGCGACGAGCTGTCCCGCCTGACCCGCAGCGAACAGGTGCAGGTCATCGGCACGAAGTTCGTGCTCTACCGCGAGACGCATCGCAAGGACAAGAAGGATAAGATCGTTTTGGTCAAGGCAAAGAAAAAGGCATGAAGATCGGAGTTTACGGCGGCAGCTTCAATCCGCCGCACCTGGGGCACCTGCACGCCGCGACCTCGGCGGCGTGGTATCTGGGGCTGGACAGCCTGCTGCTGATCCCGGCGGGCATCCCGCCGCACAAGCAGCTTGCCGAGGGTACGCCCGACGCGGCCCATCGCCTGAAGATGACCTCGCTGGTCGCCGAGCAGGCGGCGCTGGACGCGCGCATCCCCGTCCGCGTATCCGATATGGAGATCGCGCGCGGCGGCAAGAGCTATACGGCGGACACGCTGCACATTTTGCGCGAGCAGCACCCGGACGACGAACTGTGGCTGCTGATGGGAACGGATATGTTCCTCACGTTCCAGACGTGGTATCATCCGGAGGCGATCCTGCAATCTGCCGGCGTCTGCGCGTTCGGACGGAGCGAGAAGGACACGGAGGAGCTGTTCGCCGTACAGCGGAACTACTTGACAGAACGCTGGCCGGAGGCGAGAATCGTCACGATGGCGCTGCCGAATCTGGTCGAGGTGTCTTCGACCGAGCTGCGCGCGGCCCTGCCGTCCGGCAAGGGTACGCGGTACCTGACGCCGCAGGTCCTCGGTTATATCCTCCGCGAGCATCTGTACGGCACGGCGCTGGATCTCAAGCGCCTCACGCTCGATGAGCTGCGCCCGGTCGCGCTGTCCTATCTCAAGGCAAAGCGCGTGCCGCACGTGCTGGGCGTCGAGGAGGAGGCGATCCGCCTTGCGGAGAAGTACGGCGCGGATGTGGAGAAGGCGCGCATCGCGGCGCTGCTGCACGACTGCACGAAAAAACTCGACCTCGACGAGCAGCTTGCCCTGTGCGCGCATTACGGCGTCGCGCTGGACGAGCTGGAGCAGGTATCGCTCAAGCTGCTCCACTCCAAAAGCGGCGCGGCGCTCGCGCGCGACGTGTTCGGCGCGGATGAGGAGATCTGCGACGCGATCCTCTGGCACACGACGGGCCGCCCGTCGATGGCGACGCTGGAGAAGGTCATCTATCTCGCGGATTACATCGAACCGAACCGCGATTTTGAGGGCGTGGACGCCCTGCGCGCCGCCGTTTACGAAGATCTCGACCGCGGGATGGCGCTGGGACTGAAAATGAGCATCGAGGAGCTGGCCGAGCGGGGAAGCCCCGTACATCACGCCACGCGTGAAGCATACGACTTTTACAAAGAGAATCTTGGAGACACAGATGGGACAGCAAGGTAAACGCCAGAACAATTACCAGCCGGACTGGAAAGAGGCATTTGAGTACAACAGCTACGAAGCATGGGATCAGATCCGGGACTTTTGCGGGAATCCGGCCAACTGGTTCATAAGCGTCATCGTGATATTGCTTCTGGTCGGCGCGTTTTTCGTCATCCGCTTTCTCACGACGGTGCGTGCGCCGGAGCTTTCGCCCGCGCCCGCCGCAGCCGTCGAAACCGTGGAGCATCCAGGCGATCCGGAGTACGCGGCGGATGAGATCATCGACGACAGCAATACCGTGCAGCCGCTGCTTTCCGGCGACAGAAAAGAGAATTTCTACACCTTCCTGCTCTTCGGCACGGACAAGGAGGGCACGAACACCGACACGATCATGGTCGTGAGCTACGACGTGGCGAACCAGAAGCTCAACCTGATGAGCATGCCGCGCGACACGATGGTGAACGTCGGCTGGGACATCAAGAAGATCAATTCGGTCTACGGAATGCGCGGGCTCAGCGGCTTCCAGAAGCAGATCAGCAAGCTGATCGGCTTTACACCGGATTATTACGTCAAGATCGACCTTCAGGCGTTCGTGGACGTGGTCGACCTCATCGGCGGCGTTGAATTCGACGTGCCGATCGCCATGCATTATCACGATCCCTATCAGGATCTCAGCATCGACCTTGAGCCCGGCCTGCAAACCCTCAACGGCGAGCAGGCGATGGGGCTTGTCCGCTTCCGCAAAAGCGACCGCGGCGCCAACGGCAAGATCGTCGGCTACGACGACACGGGGCGCGTCCAGACGCAGCAGGCGTTCCTGAAGGCAATGTTCAAAAAGTGCGTCAAGCTGACCAACTGGACGAAGATCAGCGGCTATGTCGAGATCTTTGAACGCAACGTGGAAAGCGACCTGACGCTCGGCAATATGCTCTGGTTCGCGCGGCAGGCGATGGGGCTGGGCGAGGACGGATTCTACACCGTCACCGCGCCGGGCAACTACTACGCCAGCGCGTACAGCCGCTCGACCGACAGTATGCAGTCCTACGTCACGCTGTACGGCAGAGAGATGGTGAAGCTCGTCAACGAGCGGTTCAACCCGTATCTGAAACAGGTGAGCCTGGCGAACATGGACATCATGGGCATCAATTCCGACGGCAGCGTCTATTCCTCCACCGGCTATGTTGCGGACGGCGCCGCCGCGCTTCCCGTCCAGCGGGACACGGAAGAGGAGGAGGGCGACGAAGAGCCGGAGGAGGGCGACGAGACGCCTTCCGGAGAGGACGAGCCGGGCAAAGACGGGGAAGTGACCGAGCCTGCGGACGGGGAGGTGCTTCCCGCCGGGAACGACGGCGAGAACGCCGGACAGGAACCGCCCGCGGAGAACGAAGCCCCCGCTGAACAGCCGCCGGAGCCGCAGCCTGAGCCGGAGCCGGTACCCCAGACGGAGACGACAGAAGGACCCACGACGGATACTACGCCGACAGAGAGCGGCGCGCAATAAGAAAGGAATGTGCTTATGCTGAAACCGAAAGAAATGGCGCTGATCGCCGCCAAGGCGCTCGACGCGAAACAGGGCAAGGATATCAAGGTTCTTGAGATCGAAGCGATCACGACGCTGGCGGACTACTTTGTCATCTGCACGGGCGGCAGCAACACCCAGATCAACGCGCTGTGTGACGAGGTGGAGAAGCAGCTCAGCGAGGCGGGCGAGGAGCCGCTGCACCGCGAGGGGCATCGCGGCGGCACCTGGGTCCTGCTGGACTACGGCTGCATCGCCGTCCATGTGTTCAACGCCGAGGCGCGCGAGTTCTATTCGCTCGAGCATCTCTGGGCGGACGGCAAGGAAGTCGACCTCAGCGGCGCGCTGTCGCAGGAATAAAGGAGTATTTACAGGATGAAATACGATTTCGACGCCATTGAGAAGAAATGGCAGGACAATTGGGAGGTCACGAAGCCCTACGCCTCCGTGACCGGCGAGACAGATAAGAAGAAGTTCTACGGCCTGATCGAGTTCCCGTACCCCTCCGCCGCGGGCCTGCATGTCGGACATCCGCGCCCGTTCACGGCGATGGACGTCGTGACGCGCAAAAAGCGCATGGAGGGCTACAACGTTCTCTATCCCATCGGCTTTGACGCCTTCGGGCTTCCGACCGAGAACTTCGCCATCAAAAACCACATCCATCCGTCTATCGTCACCAGGCAGAACATCGAGAACTTCACCCGCCAGCTCAAGATGCTCGGCTATGGCTTCGACTGGGACCGCGTGGTGGACACCACCGACCCGAAGTACTACAAGTGGACGCAGTGGATCTTCCTCCAGCTGTTCAAGAAAGGCCTCGCCTACAAGGCGACCATGCCCGTGAACTGGTGCACGAGCTGCAAGTGCGTGCTGGCGAACGAGGAGGTCATCGAGGGCAAGTGCGAGCGCTGCGGCAGCGACGTCATCCGCAAGGAGAAGAGCCAGTGGATGCTCGCCATCACCAAGTACGCCGACCGTCTGGTCGACGATCTTGACGACGTCGATTTTATCGAGCGCGTCAAGACTCAGCAGCGCAACTGGATCGGCCGCTCCACCGGCACGGAGGTCACCTTCAAGACCAACACGCCCGACGAGATCACCGTCTACACCACCCGCGTCGACACGCTCTACGGCGTGACCTACACGGTCATTTCGCCGGAGCACCCGCTGCTGAAGAAGTGGCAGCTCCTGATTCGCAACTGGGACGAGGTCGCGGCGTATCAGGCGGCGGCGGCGAAGAAGTCCGACTTCGAGCGCGGCAAGCTGAACAAGGAAAAGACCGGCGTCCGGCTCGACGGCATCGAGGTCGTCAACCCCGCGACGGGCGAGGCTGTGCCGATGTTCGTCTCCGACTATGTCCTCATGGGCTACGGCACCGGCATCGTCATGGGCGTGCCGGGCCACGACCAGCGCGATTGGGACTTTGCCACCGCGTTCGGCCTGCCCATCGTCGAGGTCGTGCAGGGCGGCGACATCACCAAGGAGGCGTTCACCCTCAAGGACGACACCGGCATCATGGTCAACTCCGGCGTCCTCAACGGCATGACCGTCAAGGACGCCATCCCCTATATGAAGCAGTACGCCATCGAGCAGGGCTGGGGCAGGGAAAAGACCAACTTCAAGCTGCGCGACTGGGTCTTCTCCCGCCAGCGCTACTGGGGCGAGCCGATCCCGCTGGTCAACTGCCCGGATTGCGGCTGGGTCGCCGTGCCGGAGGAGCAGCTCCCGCTGGTGCTGCCGCAGGTGGACAGCTACGAGCCGACCGACGACGGCGAGAGCCCCATCTCCAAGATGACCGACTGGGTCAACACCACCTGCCCCAAGTGCGGCAAGCGCGCGAAGCGCGAGACCGACACCATGCCCCAGTGGGCGGGTTCGAGCTGGTACTACCTGCGCTACATGGACCCGCACAACGACAGCGCCGCCGTCTCGCACGAGGCGGAGGAGTACTGGGGCCCCGTGGACTGGTACAACGGCGGCATGGAGCACACGACGCTGCACCTGCTCTACTCCCGCTTCTGGCACAAGTTCCTGTATGACATCGGCGTCGTCCACACGAAGGAGCCCTATGCCAAGCGCACGAGCCACGGCATGATCCTCGGCCAGAACCCGCACTATGTCGGCAACGCCAGGACCGAGGAGGAGAAGCAGGCGCTGATCGAGAAGTACGGCAATCAGGCGCTGCGCCCCGCGGTCAAGATGTCCAAGTCCCTCGGCAACGTCGTCAACCCCGACGACGTGGTCAAGGCGTACGGCGCGGACACGATGCGCCTTTACATCATGTTCATCGGCGACTTCGAGAAGACCGCGACATGGTCTGACGAGGCGGTGAAGGGCAGCAAGCGATTCCTCGACCGCTGCTGGAACCTGATGGACATGGCGAGCGACGAGGAGGACATCTCCGAGAAGAACGCGCCCGTCGTCCACAAGACCATCAAGAAGGTCACGAGCGACATCGACGAGTTGAAGATGAACACCGCCATCGCGGCGCTCATGGCGATGGTCAACGAGTTCTACGCGGGCGGGCTGTCCCGCGGCGACCTCAAGGCGCTGCTGCTGATGCTCAGCCCCTTCGCGCCGCACATGGTCGAGGAGATGTGGGAGCTGATGGGCTTCGCCAAGGCAACGGGGAAGATGGCGATGCAGAACCCGTGGCCCGTCTACGACGAGAGCAAGACCGTCGCCGCCACCGTCGAGATGGCGGTGCAGGTCAAGGGCAAGCTGCGCGGCACGATCGTCGTCCCCACCGACAGCGACGAGGAGACCGTCGTTGCCGCGGCGAAGGCGAACGAAAAGGTCGCCAAATCGCTCGAGGGGATGGAGATCATCAAGACCATTCTGGTCAAGAACAAGCTCGTCAACCTCATCGTCAAGCCCGTTTGACAAAAAATGCAGATTTTCTGAAAAATATGTTGACAAGCTAACGGATAATCAATATAATATCCCTCGCTAGTCATGTGAATGACTCTACTGAGCGCTCTGGATTAAGCCGGGCGCATCGGAGGGAGGGAAAATATAGATGTCCGAAGTGCACGTCAAGGAAGGCGAATCTCTGGACAGCGCGCTCAAGCGCTTCAAGAGAAGCTGTGCCAAGGCGGGTATCGTCGCGGAGGTGCGTCGTCGTGAGGCTTATGAGAGCCCCAGCGTCAAGCGCCGCAAGAAGAGCGAGGCCGCACGCAAGAATCGCAACAAGCGTTTCTATTAAGAAAAAACAAAGGACGCCACACGGCGTCCTTTGTTTTTGAAAAGCAGGGAGTGTGCCATGTCCTATTCACTGGTTCCAGACTACGTTTTCCCCGATTATACGGCGCTGACGCCGGCGTTTTTGCGCGAGCGTGAGATCACGCTCCTGCTCTCCGACCTCGACTACACGCTTGCGCCCAAAAGCCAGGGCGAGCCGGACGGCGCGCTGCGCACGTGGGTGGAGGCGCTGAAGGATGCGGGCGTGACGCTGGAGATCATTTCCAACAACCGCTCGCCGGTGCGCGTGGAGCGCTTTTGCCGCAGCCTCGGCATCGGCTACGTCGGTCACGCTGGCAAGCCCTCGACGCGCGGGCTGGCCGCCGCCATGCGCAAGCACGGCGCGGCGGCGCGGGAGACCGCCATGCTGGGCGACAAGCTGCTGACCGATACGCTGGCGGCGAAGCGCGCGGATATCACCATGTTCATGGTCGAGCCGAAGGGCGGCCCCGTCGGCGCGTGGAACCATGCGCTCCACGACATGCAGGAGCCGTTCAAGCGCATGAGCAAACAGGATCTCAGGGCGTCCCAACAATAAAAAAGTCGATGAAAACGGCGCGGAAAAGCAGGCTTCCGTCAGCCAAAGCGGACGGAAAGGCATGACCGCCGCCGCGCCGATCGGCGAGAAGTGACGGGGTTATAAAAAAACTCTTGCAATACGGCTGAATATGGGATAAAATACCTAAGGTTATAAACCATTGTTATTACATTTGAGGAAGTCGTGCCGATTTCCTCGCAATTTAGGAGGAATATAGTATGGCAACGATTACGGCTGGCGATTTCCGCAACGGCAAGCTCTTTGAGATGGACGGCAAGGTCTATCAGGTCGTCGAGTTCCAGCACGTCAAGCCCGGCAAGGGCGCGGCGTTCGTCCGCACCAAGATGAAGAACGTCATCACCGGCGGCGTCACCGAGACGAGCTTCAACCCCACCGCCAAGTTCGAGGAAGCCTTCATCGAGCGCAAGGACATGGCGTACAGCTACGCCGACGGCGATCTGTACTACTTCATGGACCAGGAGACCTTCGATATGGTTCCCATCGGCAAGGACCTGCTGGGCGACCCGTTCCGCTTCGTCACTGAGAACACCGTTTGCAAGGTGCTCAGCTACAAGGGCAGCGTGTTCGGCATCGAGTGCCCGAACTTTATGGACCTCGAGGTCACCAAGACCGAGCCGGGCCTCGCGGGCAACACCGCCACCAACACCCTCAAGCCCGCCACCGTCGAGACCGGCGCCGAGGTCAAGGTGCCCCTGTTCATCAACGAGGGCGACAAGATCCAGATCGACACCCGTACCGGCGAGTATATCGGCCGCGCGAAGTAAGCAAAATAGAACCGAGGCTGCATTCGATCGAATTGAATGCAGCCTCCTGTCTGCAACGAGAAAGGAGATTTTATCATGGGAGTATCTGAAAAGGTTGCGTACCTCAAGGGCCTGCTGGAGGGTCTGAAGCTGGACGAGAACAGCGACAGCGCCAAGGTGTTCCGCGCCATCGTGGACGTGCTGGACGAGGTCGCGCTGGAGATCGAGGACCTGACCGACGAGGTCATGGAGCTGGGCGACGGTCTGGACGTCGTCAGCGACGATCTCAGCGACGTCGAGGACGTCCTCTTCGAGGATGACGACGAGGATGAGGACGAGGACGACGAGCCGGTCTACGCCACCACCTGCCCCGAGTGCGAGGAGGAGATCCTCTTCGACGAGACCTACCTTGAGGACGGCGCCATCACCTGCCCGAACTGCGGCGCAAAGCTGGAGTTCGACGCTGAGGATATCGACGCCGGCGACGACGAGGATTGATCCGACAATCAAAAAAACACCGCCGTACGGCGGTGTTTTTTTGATCATATCGCTTTTTTCGCCGTCTCCACAATGGTGTCCAGCATACCCTGGATCTGCGGCGTGACGACTTTGTTCTTGTGATAGAGGAGCTGCCGCCATTGGCGCATGACGCAGTCCTGCACGGGGATGATGGCGAGCTGCTGCTCGTGGATGCTTTTCTCCACGGTGTAGCGGGGAAGCACCGAAAGGTATTCCGGGTTTTCGCTCAGAAGCCGCAGCGCAAGCACGTCGCTTTCCAGCTCGCAGAACGGCTCGATCACGAGGTTGTGCCGCGCCAGCTCCAGATCGAACTGGTCGCGGTAAGCGTTGTTGCGGTTCATCAGGACAAAGGGGTGACCGACCAGATCGGCAAGATGAACGTCCTCGCGCTTGGCGAGGGGGTTGTCGACGTTGGTGACGACAATGATATCCTCCTGCGCCTCAAAGACCTTGACAAACTGCGGGTCATGAAGCTGTTCGTCGAGCGTGTAGATCAGATCCAGTTCGTTTTTGATCAGCAGCTCCTTCAGACGCGTCACGTTGTCGCCGTGAACGTTCGACATCACCCGCGGAAAACGCTTGCGGAACGCGGGGACGATATCGGCGAAGGACGCGGTCATCAGCGAGTCCAGCGTACCGACGCGCACCGTACCGGTCAGATCGTCGTTTGCGGTGGCAAAAGCGCTCGCGCGGGCGACGGCGCTGACCACGTCGCGGGCGTATGCGACAAAATCCTTGCCGTACTGCGTGATGGAAACGTTTTTGCCGATGCGGTCGAACAGCTGGACGCCAAGCTCGCGCTCCAGCTGCTGGATCTGTACCGTCACCGCCGACTGCGAGTAATCCAAAGCCTCCGCCGCCTTGGAAAAGCTTTTGAGTTCAGTGACCTTCAAAAACGTCGTCAGATTGCGGATCTCCATAATGGCCCTCTTTCAGTTGTACAGAATCGGAGAAATGCCAAGAATATTCTAATGAACTGAGTATCTTTTGTCAAGGCTTATTCGCCCTTCGTTCGACGCTCTTCAGCGGATAAACCAGAGATCCATGTCGGGCGAGCCGTCAAATCCCGCCACGCTTCCGCGATCCGTATACTGCCACATGACGAAATCGTAGATAAATTTCGGATAATCGCCGCCGTACTGTCCGGCATACCAGATGTCATAGTCGCGCAGACGGGAGACGTCGTATTTGATGTAGCCGTCGTAGGTGTTCATGTATACCATCGGCGTGTAGAGCGCGGCTTTGACGCGTTCGCAGTAGGCCACCGCGCAGTCGCACACAATGCTGACGCTCAGACCGTTCGTGCGGGCGGAGCTGGTCTCGGCGGTCTCCCAGTCGAACACCACGGGGCCGTCGATCTGCTTGCCCTCGAGCTTGGAGAGCACATAGTCCGCTTCCTCCTTCGCTTCCGCGACGGTGATCGCCTGCGAGTAGAAATAGACGCCGATCCGCAGCCCGGCGGCGGAAGCGAGCGCGTAGTATTCCTCAAATTTCACGTCATCGTAGATCTTGCCGGAGATCTGATAGCGACCGCCGACGCGGAGGATCGCAAAGTCGATGCCGTCCGCCGCCGCGGCCTCCCAGTCAACGTCGCCTTGATAGCGGCTTGCGTCCACGCCGCGCAGCACGGTCAAGTCGGGGTCGTTGTAGTCCTTCGTGTTGTCCTTGCCGGAGAACAGGTTCTTGTCGTAGCGGTTGAGCGCTGCGTCCTTGACCTCCAGCGAACGGCCGGCGTATGAGACGGTCTGGCTTGTGCCGTGCGCCGACGCCCGCCGCAGCCGCCAGACGATCGCGGATACCTCGGCGCGGGTCAGATTCTTGTCGCCGTGAAATACGGTCTCGCCGTCTTCCGTCGAGCCCTCCAGCACGCCGATCTCCGCCAACGCGGTCACAAACCCGTCGTCGATGTCGGCGAAGGGGGAGCTGCCGAAGGACTGCCCGAAGCCGAGCGCCCCGGCGGCAAGATGGGCGACGTCCCGCCGCGTGATCGCCGCGTTCAGGTCGTCCAGCACGGATTCCTTGACATAGCCGCGCTCCCGGACGTAATCGGCGTATCCGCTCGCCCAGTGGCTGCCGTCGGAGGGCTGCTCGCTGTGCCCCGCGGCAAGCAGGATCAGCTTGAGCGCCTCGCCCGTGGTGGTGGGCATCTCCGGCGCATAGGTGCCGTCCGTCCGCCCGTTGATGACCTGCGCCTCGCTCAGCTCCATGACGTAGTCGTAGAACCACTTGCCGTCCGTTACGTCGGGATAGCTCCGGCTGTAGACGTTGTCCGTCCAGACCGTTTCGACGTGCAGGTCGCGCTCGACCGTGTCGCCGAGGCGGATCACATCGCCGTCCTCCGTCTCCATGCCGGACGCGGTGTAACCGAGGCGGAACATGGTCGGGAAGTAGTCGTAGGCCTCGCCGCGCTCGTACACGGCAAAGTCGGTGGCGTAGCTGACGCCGGACTCGCGCTTTACGGCCAGATAGCAGAACTCGTCCGCGCGCTCGGCGCTGCCGTCGAGATAGAGCGCGGCTTCCTCCAGCCGGCGGCGCGCCAGACCGGGAAGCACGACTCCGCCGCTGTGGCACCAGACGCCGAACGCCCGCATGGTTTCCCGCCGGGAAAGCGAGACCTCGCCGGCAACCAGCTTGCGCACCAGACTGCTGCCGCTGAGCCACGATGTGCCGAGCGTGTAGGTGAAGTCCACCAGCGCGTCGAACTGCCCCTGCGTGAGGCTGACGCCGTACTGCTTCGCGTAGGAATTGATCTTTGCCTCCGCGGTGTGCAGCTCTCCGCGCAGCAGCTCGATCGCCTTTTCCTCCGTGATCCCGTCCGGATAGGCGTCCTTCTTGATCTGCGAGCCGTAGCCGATGTACCAGCTTCCGCCGCTCTGGTACGCCGTTTCACTGTAGCCTTCGTATCGGCATATGAGGTCGATGCACGCATTGCTCGCGCTCCGCGACGCGGCGAGGACGTCGGCGGGCAGGGCGAGCTGCAGCATCAGGATCAAAAGGAGCAGCAGCGCGGTCACAGGCTTGCGGTAGCGTTTCATAGTAGCCTCCGTAATGTTATGTTAACAAGAGGATACCACAGATCTCGACAAAACGCAACGGTAAAGAACAGGGAAACGCACCGCCGTCCGGCGGTGCGTTTTATGATGTGATGCGGTTACAATCCAAGCTCCACCGCACGGCGGAATCGTACTTCTCCGGCAAGCGCCTTGTCGATCTGCGCGATCAGCGCGTCGCGGTCACGGTTGAGCGTGCCCTTGAGGGGCAGGTAGTTGCTTGCGTGGTTGGAGCGGAACACGCTGCCCTCGCTGTCGATGTGCTGCAGAATGATCCGGTTCTCCGCCGCCAGCTCCTTCGGGCCAAGCATCGTCAGCTCGCCGCGCTCGATCCAGTCGTGCAGGGGGGTGCCGGAGTAGACGCGCAGCGTCAGCATGGCGACGTAGTCCGCCTTGATGCGGCTGAGCGCCTCCGCCGTGGCGACGGCGTGCTCCTCGCTTTGTTCCCTGCCGCCCATGCCGTTGATGGCGGTGACGGAGAGCGTCATGCCCGCCGCCTTGGCGCGCAGCGAATGCTCGACGATCTCCTCCACGGTCACGCCCTTGTCGTACTTTTTGAGCAGCGGCTCCAGCCCCGTTTCCAGGCCGACGTAAACCATGGCAAGCCCGTGCTCGCGCAGGGTGCGCAGCTCCTCGTCGCTCTTGCGCATGAGCGCCTTGGTCGAGGCGTAGGCGCTGACGCGCTCGCACTCGGGGAAGTATTGGCGGATGAAATCCAGCACCGTGAGCAGATAGTCCATCGGCAGGATCAGCGCGTCGCCGTCGGCGAGGAAGATGCGCTCGATGCGGGTGTAATACGAGCGCGCCTCGGCGAGATCGGAGAGCACCTGCTCCACGGGATTGATGGAGAACTGCTTCTCCTTATACATAATGCAGAACGCGCACTTGTTGTGGCTGCACCCCAGCGTGCATTGGACGATGAGGCTGTGCGCCTCGCTGGGCGGACGGTAGACGGCTCCGGAATAATGCATGGCTGATCTCCTTATTTGTTCAGTTTACTTTCACACTTCGCCATAAAACGCTCCACGTCGATGACGGCGCGGCGATGGCTGCCCTCGCCGATCAGGCCCGCGTCGTCATAGGCGGCGACGTGGAAGGCGACCGTGCGCCCGTCGCCGGACACCTCCGTGACCTCCGCGACGGCGCGCACCGGCATCCCGACAGGGGAGGGGGACACATGGAACACATCCAGCTTGGTGCCGACGCTGCTCTTGCCCTCGGGCAGCTCACGCTGCAAAAGGGCGTAGGCCGCGTTTTCCATCATTGCGGTCATGCAGGGCGTGGCGAACACGTCCAGACCGCCGCTGCCGATGCGCCGCGCGGTGTTCTCCTCCGTCACGACGCCGGCGACCTCGAATTTTTCTCCGATGTGCATGGGAAACCTCCTGTCAGATCCGGTCAAATGCCGCAAGATTCTTTCGGTTGGAGACGACGTGCTCCATGAACAGCTTCGTGATGGAGGACGGCGGCGCGTCGCGGCGCACAGCCAGACCCACGTCGCGGTAATGCGTTACGTCCAGCGGACGGCGCACGAGACGGTAATGGCGGGGATGCAGGATGAGGTCGTGGACGATGCTGATGCCCAGCCCGCTCTCCACCATGGCCAGCAGCGCGAAGTCGTTGGTCGCCTCGTAGGTGACGTGCGGATGGAACGGCAGACTGTCGAGAAAACGGTCCACCTCCGTATCGGGCAGCTCGTTGAGCTTGACAAAATCCGTCTCCGTCAGGTGCTGCACGGAAAACACGGGCTCGTCCGCCAGCGGATGGCCCTCCGGCAGGATCGCAACGAAGGAGTCGCGCAGCAGGAAGGTCGTTTCAAACTCGGGCGCGGCGGGGAGCGCGAGGAACGCGCAGTCGATCGAGCCGCGCCGGAGCCACTGGGCGATCTCCTCGTATTCGCCGTTGAAGAGCTGAATGTGGATCTTGGGATAGGCTTCGTGGAACGACTTGAGCAGGTTGGGCAGCACGCTGGTGGACAGGCTTGTAAAGCAGCCGATGCGCAGCAGGCCCGAGCGGATGCCGTGCAGCTCGGACACGGCGAAGCCGAGGTCGTTGTATTCCTTGACCACGGCGCGGATCGCGGGCAGAAGCGCCACGCCCTCGCTGGTCAGCTCGATCCCGGAGCGGCTGCGGTTGAGCAGCCGGACGCTCCATTCGTTCTCCAGATCGGCGATCATCTTGCTGACGGCGGATTGTGTGTAGCCAAGCTCGTTCGCGGTCTGCGTGATGCTTCCCGTCTCCACCGTGCGGAGGTAGGCGATGTATTTGCGGATGCTCATAAGGATACCCCCTCGTTCGTTTTCGATTGTATTCCGTTTTGGAATAAAATGCAATCAATACTTTCGCTTGCGAATTTAATGAGCGATATGTACAATATAGCTGTTGAAAATGCGCGATGAATTGTAAGCGATGCTGAATTCACGGCGTAAATTATGGTTAGGAGGCACACAATATGATTCGTTATTCCGCAATCGGCGCTGTCGGTTATGTTTGCGGCGAGATGCTGCGCATGATGGTCGCGCATCCCGAGGGAAAGCTGGTCAACGTGCTGGATTCGTATGGCGTGGGCGATCCGATCTCCCTGCACCATCCCGCGCTGCGCGGCTTCTACGATCAGAAGATCATGGATCTGACCGAAGAGAACGTCCGCAAGACCGCCGAGGACAGTGACGTGGTGTTTATCCAGGTCCCGTCCGGCGACGTGGCGAAGTGGGCGGAGATCGTCCTTGCCGCGGGTAAGAAGATCATCGACATCGGCGCGGACATCCGCTTCCGTGACGTCGCGGTGTGGGAGAAGTGGTACGGCGCGAAGCACCCGAACCCCGAGATGACCCACAACGCGGTGTACTGCATCCCCGAGGTCATGCGCGATCTGGCGAAGGGCAAGAGCTGCATCGCCAACCCCGGCTGCTACCCGACCGCCTCCACGCTCGGCCTCATGCCGATGCTTGAGACCGGCAACATCGTGGAGAACACGATCGTCATCGACGCCAAGAGCGGTTACACCGGCGCGGGCCGCCGTCCGGCGACGAACAAGCTGCTCACCGAGGCGGAGAACAACTTCTGCGCCTACGCCCTCGGCGGCGGACACCGCCACACGCCCGAGATCGAGCAGAACATCGCCTACATCACCGGCAAGGATCTGATGAAGCCCGAGACCTGGCAGTTCATCAACTTCCAGCCGCATCTGCTGCCGCAGGTGCGCGGCATTGAGGTCACGATCTACGCGACGCTCAAGAAGGATTACACCAACGACGAGCTGTATTCGCTCTACAGCAAGCGCTATGAGAACGAGCCGTTCGTCCAGGTTTATCCCGCCTCCCAGCCCGTTCAGACCAAGTGGGTCTACGGCACGAACTTCTGCGCCATGACCCCGTCCTACGACGCGCGCACCAAGCGCCTGATCGTCTCCAGCGTCATCGACAACATCGGCAAGGGCGCCGCCGGCCAGGCGATCCAGAACATGAACCTCGTCATGGGCATCCCGGAGACCACCGGCCTGATGTTCCCCGCGATGTACCCGTGATTTCCGCGATCCACACAGTTTAATACTTTCCGCTCCCTTGAGCGGATGATACGAAAGGGGAAAACCATGGAATACAAGCTGATCGAAGGCGGCGTGACCGCGCCGCAGGGCTTCACCGCAGGCGCTTACTACGCCGGCGTCAAGAATCCCAACAAGAAGCAGGAAAAGCCCGACGTTGCCATCATCTACTCCGAGCAGCCCTGCTCCTGCGCCGCTTGCTTCACCACGAACAAGTTCTGCGCGGCTCCGGTCATCCTCGACCGTGAGATCCTCAAGAAGGGCAAGGCGCGCGCCGTGGTCATCAACTCCGGCAACGCCAACGCCGCCACCGGCGAGCAGGGCATCAAGGACGCCAAGGCGGTCGAGACCGAGACGGAGAAGCTGCTCGGTCTGGGCGAGGACGAGGTCTTCGTCTGCTCCACCGGCGTCATCGGCCAGCGCCTGCCTTACGAGCGCGTCATCGACGGCGTGCGCCACATCGTGCCCAACATGAGCAAGGAGAAGGGCACCGACGCGGCGTGGGCGATCATGACCACCGACACCAAGAAGAAGGAATCCGCTTACGAGCTCCAGCTCTCCGGCGGCACCGTGCGCATCGGCGCGATGGCGAAGGGCTCCGGCATGATCCACCCGAACATGGCGACCATGCTCGTCTACGTCACGACCGACGCCAAGGCGGACCCCGCCGACCTGCAGAAGATGCTCTCCGCCGCTGTGGACAAGAGCTTCAATATGTGCACCGTCGACGGCGACACCTCCACCAACGACTCCATCTTCCTGCTGGCGAACGGCGCGTCCGGCGTCGAGATCAAGACCGAGGACGACAAGAAGGCGCTCGCCGGTCTCGTCGAGCACATCTGCCTCGACATCACCCGCCGCATCGCCTCCGACGGCGAGGGCGCGCAGCACCTGATCGAGGTCGAGGCGTACGAGCTGCCCACTGAGCACGACGCGCGTCTG
>Ga0129307_1001747_pt1 | contig 20966 bp, 10 predicted proteins | sample P1105metagenome_FD_94437 | JGI IMG/M metagenome (GOLD analysis project Ga0129307, IMG submission 94437) | Capybara group fecal microbial communities from Wisconsin, USA - P1105 metagenome | ecosystem: Host-associated > Mammals > Digestive system > Large intestine > Fecal | place: USA: Wisconsin... | reverse complement strand
CTTGTTCGAACTCTTCCACGTCACGCTCTTGTCCAACAGTTCCTCAGGAGAGACCGTGGGCTTCAGCGTCAGCGTCTTGCCAGTCTCAATAGTAGCCTTCGTCTTGCTGAGTTTCACCTTGCCCACCAAAGGACGGACGCCTACGATGGCTCTCTGGCCCTCGCTGTATCCAGCACTGTTTGGATCATCTGGGTTTAATAAACTTAAAACAAAATGACCGTCACAAGAGCCTCCCCAGCCCCAGTTCACGTGATAAAGCCCATCCTTATAACCGTCAATGACAAAACAGTGTCCAGAGCTATAATCCTCATAAAAACCTGTGTATATGACTGGGTAACTCTCTGCCAGTTCCTGATAGATAGCATCCTCCCAGACATCCTGATTATCATACGAACTCCGATATATACACTGAGCACCTTCAGCAAATCCAAAATAATTTGCAAAGACTTGTGGTATAGTCCAATCTTTTCCGCCGGAACCGCCAGGAGTATAATTCATATATACAGCCTGTCCACAATAACGCATCAATGTGGCTATAGCAGCCTTCTGGGCATCGGTCCTTTCATCATAGTATCTATAAGTAAGACACATATTTTCCCAATCCAGAGTCGTTGCCGGAAGAGCAGGTACATCATAGCCATTGGTAGTCGTTGTATAGCCGACCATGGCGGCAACCTTATTAGGATATTTATAATAATACAGGACTTGTGCCATCGCAGTGGCCACACAGCCTGTCACACACCTGTCTCCATTAAAAACACACTGATCATTATAAGGGGAGCCCTGACTCCACTTTGTCTGAATCAGTGGCGCAACTGCTTTTTTGGCAGTCTGGGTACCACTCGCATATTCTACAGAACTGTTCCCCAAAGAGGAGATGACATCTGTATAATAGCCGAGCCACCATGCCACGTTTTCAGGCAAATTGTTCAAATCGAAGGTTCCTTCATCGGAATAGCCGAGGATCGTCCTAGTACGATCATCACCAGAGACAATCACGAAACCAGCATTGTCTCCTGCATTAAAGACGTAATAGGGACTGACGGTTGCCTGATCTAATCCGTTATTACTTGCAGCAGTCTGCTTTAAACTGAAACTCTTTCCCGGCATAAACTGGCGGGCCTTTTCTAATGCCTGCTTTTCTGATACAGGTCCGGCAAATACAATAAATGTATAAGCCAAACAGAGGGCTAATAGATAAACCTTCTTCATAATTCCCACATTATTTAATTATATTACTATCATTTCTTCAGCATCTTCTTGCCATTGACAATGTAAACACCAGCAGGCAAACCGTCTAATGAATTCACCTGGTTTTGTACCTTGCGGCCACTCAGGTCATAGACATCGTAGGGCTCTGCGAGAGCAGAATTCTCCTCCAATTGCTCGACACCTGTCGTACCATCGTCGTCACCATCCAATGAACGTGATTCTGAGGATGATAATACCGTCACTATACAGGTTCCTTTCAAGCCTGTTGCGTTGGAAGTACACGTGATGGTGGCAGTACCAGCCTTGATGCCTTTCACTTTGCCCTCACTCGTTACCGTGGCAATCTTCGTATCAGAACTCGTCCATGTCACGCTCATGTCTTCCAAGGTCTTAGGATAAACCATCGGAGTCAGCACGATTGTCCTGCTCCTCTTCAGGGTGATCTCGGACACGTTGATAAAGACCTTGCCGACAGTCACCTGGCAGGTAGCGCTCAAGTTCGTGGCATTAGAGGTACAGGTGATAGTGGCCGTGCCATACTTGACACCCTTCACCTTACCGCTGCTCGATACGGTGGCGATCTTCGTGTCAGAACTTGTCCAGGTCACACTCTTGTCTTCCAAATCAGTGGGTAAGAGCGTGGCTTTCAGTTTCATCGTCTTGCCCTTCTCGACGACAGCCTCTGTCTTGTTAAGGGTAATATCACCATTAACAACAGTCACTTTGCAGGTGGTCTTTGAGCCCGTCATGGCAGAGGTGCAGGTGATCGTGGCAATGCCTGCCTTGATGCCTTTCACCTTACCCTTGCTGGTCACCGTGGCAACCTTGGTATTAGAACTCTTCCAGGTCACGCTCTTATCAGGAAATGATGTAGGCGTGATCGTGGGGATCAGCACCTCCGTCTTGCCCTTCCCGATATACAACTTCGACTTGTTGAGTTTTACCGTTGCTGATATCTTCACGATGCTCTTGAAACCACTCCAAGGCACTTCAGCCTTATAGGCATCCACGCTACCTGTCGGCACGCGGAGCGTAGCATTTCCAATAGGAGTATCTGTAAAGGCATCTTCTTCGGTATTAGGTACCTCTTCAGCAAAACAATAGACATTAGTCAGTTTTGCACAATTGGCGAAAGCACGGGTGCGGATTCTATTGATACCATTACCTATCGAAACGGTGGTCAGATGACTACAACCTTCGAAAGCACTTTTGTCAATTTCAGTCACACTGTTTGGGATAACCACGGAGGTCAAGCCTGTGCAGTTCTGGAATGTATACCAGTCAACGTGAGTTATATTGTTGGAAAGGGTTACAGAGGTCAAGCCGGTGCAACCTTTGAAAACCGACATATTCATATTTGTCACGCTGTTGGGGATGACCACGGAGGTCAAACCTGTGCAGTATTCGAAAGTGAAAGAGCCTATCGACGTCACACTATTGGGAATAGTTATGGAAGTCAGGGCACTGCAATACTCAAAGGCACCAATATTAATAACTGTCACGGTATTGGGAATGGCGACGGAGGTTAATCCCTTGCAAAAACTGAAAGCAAAGCCATCAATAGATGTTACTTTATAGGTGACTCCGTTGTATTTCACTGACTTTGGAATAACAACATCCCCTGTGTATTTGTTGGGGTGCTTTGTCACTTCAGCCGTATTACCCACAGCATCTAAATTGTAATAGACACCTTTAATCTCTATGGCATCAGCACTTGCCAGTATCGGCAGGAGGGCTAAAAGAATTGTAAACAATGATTTTTTCATATCATCTTATTTTGGGGGGTCCACATTATTACAAAGGATTACTTCTTCAATATCTTCTTACCATTGACGATATAAACACCGTCAGGCAGGCCATCGAGTGAGGTCACCTGGTGACGCACCTTGCGGCCGCTCAGGTCATAGACATCGTAGGGCTCTGCGAGGGCAGGGGCAGAAGCCTCCTCTATGGTTTCGATGTCTGTCACGTCGTCATCGTCGCCCTCCGAAGAACGTGGGCCAGAAGACCCCTTTACCGTTACTTTGCAAGTAGTGCTCAGACCTGTGGCAACTGAGGTGCAGGTGATGGTGGCCATACCAGCTGCGATACCCTTCACCTTACCCGCTTTCGTCACTGTGGCAACACTCTTATCCGAACTCGTCCATGTTACGCTCTTGTCAGTCAGTGACGATGGATAGACTGTGGGAGTCAGCGTGATGGTCTTGCCCTTCTTGACAGTTACCTCTGTCTGGTCAAGTTTGACATAGCCAACAGTCACTTTACAAGTGACTTTCAGACCTGTCGCATTAGAGGTGCAGGTAATAGTGGCTTTACCAGCCTTGACACCCTTCACCTTACCGCTACTCGTCACGGTAGCAACCGCCGTATTCGAACTCTTCCAAGTCACACTCCTGTCTTCTAATGATGAAGGATAGACAGTGGCTTTCAGTGTCAACGTCTTGGTCTTCTCAATGACTGCCTCGGACTTATTGAGTTTGACATAGCCAACGGTCACTTTACAAGTGGTGCTCAGACCTGTGGCATTGGAGGTGCAGGTGATGGTGGCCGTACCGGCCTTCACACCCTTCACCTTGCCGGAACTCGTCACCGTGGCAACCTTTGTATTTGAACTCTTCCACGTCACGCTCTTGTCTTCCAATGATGAAGGATAGACAGTGGGAGTCAGCGTCAACGTCTTAGTCTTCTCTACAATGGCCTCAGTCTTGTCAAGTGTCACATAGCCAACCGTCACCTTACAAGTGGTGCTCAGACCTGTGGCATTGGAAGTGCACGTAATGGTGGCCGTACCAGCCTTGACACCCTTCACCTTGCCGCTACTCGTCACCGTGGCTACACTCATTTTCGAACTCTTCCACGTCACGCTCTTGTCTTCTAATGATGAAGGATAGACAATGGCTTTCAGTGTCAACGTCTTGGTCTTCTCTACGATTGCCTCAGTCTTGTCGAGTTTCACATAACCGACGGTCACTTTACAAGTGGCCTTCGCGCCCGTCGCAACGGAGGTACACGTGATGGTAGCCGTGCCAGCCTTGACACCTGTTACCTTGCCGCTACTCGTCACCGTGGCAACACTCGTCTTCGAACTCTTCCAAGTCACACTCTTGTCAAACAATATTGAGGGAGACACTGTGGCTTTCAATGTCAACGTCTTGCTCTTCTCAATGGTGGCCGTGGTCTTATTAAGGCTGACCTTCACATCTGCCACTATTTCCTTGAATCCGCTCCAAGGCAGTTTTGCTTTGTATGCTTCTACGCTACCCACTGGCACATGGAGCGTAGCGTTTGTAATATTAGAACTTTGGAAGGCAGTTTCATCTGTATCAGGTACAGACTCTGCATAGCAATAAACGTCTGTCAATCCCACGCATCCATAGAAAGCACAAAGAGTGATAGAAGTCACATCGCATGGAATAGATATGCTTGTCAGTGCATTACACTGTGAGAACGCATAATTTCCTATCTCCTTCAAAGTGTTTGGGAAGGTGATCGAGGCCAAATTACGACAGCCTGCAAATGCTTGTTTTTCTATCTTTGTCAGTCCCGTGAAATAATGCAGTTCATCAAAAGAGGTTATACTATTCTTATTGTAGAATTTCGTACCAATAGAAGTCACTACTGCGGCTTCTTTCTCCGTCAGTTCTCCATCTTCGTTAACATCCCAGTTCGCCACACAAATCGCCTTTACTGCGGGATCACTAAATGTGATCTTCTTGCTGGTATCATTAAACCTTAAAACAGCACCTCTTCCTTCAGCGATATCAGTCAATCCCCATGATATAGAAGAACCTTCCATGCAAATCCCAGCAACGCCACGTGGAGTCATCCCTTCATACGTTTGTCCATCATTAACCACGACAACATCTTGAAGATAATAATTCCTCGAACAGTTTTCTGAGGAAATATCATGCAGCACGCCAGCGATGGCACCACCACCCGTGATAGTACCTTGTTCGACAATATTGCCTGTCAGTGTGATATAACCATTGTTGCTTCCACCCGTACCTACAATACCACCAATAAAGCAGTTACCAGTGACATTTGCCTTATTGACACAATCCACGATGGTACTTCCTGGCCAAGCATATCCAACAATGCCGCCCATTTCTCTTGATGGATTACCATTAACAGATACTCCTGTTCCAATAATATTGCCACTGTTAACACAATTGCTGGCTGAATATCCTTCACCACCAAGTACTGCAACGATACCTCCAACATCCATTAAGCCTGTGATTTGCCCATAGTTATTACAGTTCTTTACATTACATTCTCCTGCAATACCACCAACTCTTCTGTATCCCTCAACTGTTCCATAATTTGTACATCCTTCAACAAGACCATCATGCATTCCCCTTGTACTACATGACCCTACAATACCACCAATATATGTGTCCCCACCAGTGTCTGTGCTCTTCACCGCCCCATAATTCTCACAGTTTTTGACATTCCTATAACCACTACCTGCAATACCTCCAACACCTTTACCTCCAGTCACTTTCCCACGATTGATACAATTCAGGGGGGAACCCCAGCCACAAATGCCACCGACTACAGCACCCCCAGTAACTTCTCCTGTATTGACATTATCATTAAGATCATACCCCCAATTTGGAGAACTAGAACCAACGATACCGCCAACATCACTTGTACCAGTTACTTTCCCACTATTTTCACAACCATCACAATGACCTTCTCCAATGATACCACCTGTATATTCATTACCCGTTACATCACCTGTATTCTTATTCGAACCAAATAACGGTATCCAAGATTTAGAGTCGCCTCTACATCCAGCAATACCGCCGACATAATTGCCATTACCTGTGATACTACCACTATTAATACAACCGTCAATGTTACTTCCTTCATCGGAATATCGGTAGTCTGGATAACATCCCACAACACCACCCACATAATCGGCTGATCCTGTTACCACTCCATTATTGGTAGAGTTGATTATTATCCCTTTAGTATTCTTCCCAACAAATCCACCAACATTACCTGCTCCACTTACATTAGCAGTATTAACACAGTTGGTAATAGTACCACCATTATTCTCTCCAGCAAATCCACCAACATTATTATTACCTGTAACATAACAATTTGAGCCTAATGTCAGATCCTTCACAATGGCAGAACTACCAAGAGTCTTAAACAACCCTACATTGTCTTCTGTATCTAACAATATCTTGAAGCCATCGATAGTAAATCCACCACCATCAAAGGTTCCACAAAAGCCTGTAATCGGTGTTAATTCATCATAGCCTGTTACAAAGAAAATATTACGGTCTAGTTTAAAGTACATACCGCTATAATTATCTAAACCTGAATTTGCTGATAATGTCCGCAAATCTTCAGGTCTTTGAATCAAATATGGATCACTCTTTGTACCTGATCCTTCCCAAGCATATACACTGCCACAGATTGCGACCATGAGTAATGAAAACAACTGTTTCTTCATATCGACGTCAATAAATTGTTTATCAGTTATACTATCGGCTGCAAATATATGAAAAAAAGATGAAAGTTCCAAGCAAAAAAGGAAAAATATTACTACCTTTGCAGGCGAATAACTAAAAAAAGGCAATGAAAACAGACATACAGATTGCAAGGGAATGTGAACTGAGGCCCATCAGCGAGATTGCTTCCCAGTTGGGTGTTGACCCGGAAAGTATAGAACCCTACGGACGGTACATGGCCAAGGTGCCCATATCGCTCATCGACGAAAAAAAGGTTAAGGATAGCCGCCTCATCCTGGTGACGGCCATCAGTCCGACAAAGGCGGGTATCGGTAAGACCACCGTCAGCATCGGTCTGACATTAGGTCTGAACAAAATCGGCAAGAAGGCCGTGGTAGCATTGCGCGAGCCTTCCCTCGGTCCTTGCTTCGGCATGAAGGGCGGTGCTGCGGGTGGCGGCTACGCCCAGGTACTGCCGATGGAGAAGATCAACTTGCACTTCACGGGTGACTTCCACGCCGTGACTTCGGCCCACAACACCATCAGTGCCCTGCTCGACAACTACCTCTACCAGCACCGCAAGGACGGTTTCTCCCTGCGGGAGATTTTCTGGAAGCGCGTGCTCGACGTGAACGACCGCTCCCTACGTAACGTGGTGACAGGTCTGCGCGGCGACGGCGTGGTATCCGAGACAGGCTTCGACATCACACCGGCTTCGGAACTGATGGCCATCCTCTGTCTCGCCACCAGTGAGAAAGACCTGCAGCGCCGCATCGAGAACATCGTCTTAGGTATCACTGCCGACGGCAAACTGTTCAAAGTCAAGGACCTCGGTGTGGCAGGGGCTATCACCGTGCTGCTGCGCGATGCCCTTAATCCGAACCTCGTGCAGACGACAGAACACACGCCCGCCTTCATCCACGGCGGTCCGTTTGCGAATATCGCCCATGGCTGTTCCAGTGTCGTGGCCACGAAGATGGCGATGACCTACGGTGACTATGTCGTGACAGAGGCCGGCTTCGGTGCCGACTTAGGAGCAGAGAAGTTCTTCGACATCAAATGCCGTAAGACGGGTTTGCAGCCGCGGTTGGTGGTGATTGTTGCCACCACCCAGGGACTGAAGATGCACGGCGGCGTGGATCTTGAGTATATCAAGGAACCCAACGCTGCAGGACTGACGGAGGGTCTGAAGAACCTGAACCGTCATATCCGTAACATGCAGGGGTTCGGACAGCCCGTGGTGGTGACACTGAACCGCCATGACACGGACCTAGAGGAAGAGATAGACATCGTGCGCAAGAACTGTGAGGATCTCGGTGTCGGCTTTGCCGTGAACGAAGCCTTCCTGAAGGGCGGCGAAGGGGCCGTCGAACTGGCCCAGACCGTCATTGACACCATCGACAAACAGCAACCTCTTCCCATCCGCTTTACCTATAAGGAGGCTGACTGTCTGGAGGACAAGATCGAGAAGGTGTGCAAGGGTATCTACGGCGCGTCAGCCGTGGAATACAGCAAGACTGCCAAGAAGAAACTCGAATCCCTGCGCGCCACCTTCACCGATGAAGACAAAGTGATTGCCCACTATCCCGTGTGTATCGCCAAGACACAGTTCTCATTCACAGCTGACTCCACCCGCTACGGTTCACCCGAGGGCTTCACCATCCGCATCCGCGACATCATCCTGAACTGTGGCAGTGAGATGATTGTGGCCATCGCCGGCGACATGCTCCGTATGCCGGGACTTCCCAAGAGTCCGCAGGCCGAGCGTATCACCATCGAGAACGGAGAGATCGAGGGACTATCTTAACTCAGGGGGAACGGTTCTGAGTTAAAAGAGGGGGCGCTGCATAAATTGCAACGCCCCCTCTCTATAGTAGAAAAAGAAAATTAATTACTCATCAAGTACACCTTCCTCTGCGAAGTCAAGCACATTCTTGCGGTTGGCCTGAATGCGCTCATACTCCTCCTTGGAACCCACGATGATCTTATCGAACTCGCGCAGACCGGTACCGGCAGGAATCAGGTGACCGCAAATCACGTTCTCCTTCATACCCTCCAGATGATCGACCTTACCGCGGATGGCAGCCTCGTTGAGCACCTTTGTGGTCTCCTGGAACGAAGCAGCCGACATGAACGACTTCGTCTGGAGTGCTGCACGGGTGATACCCTGCAGGATCTGCGTAGAGGTAGCGGGCACAGCATCACGCACCTGAACAAGTTTCAGGTCGCGGCGCTTCAGCATGGAGTTCTCGTCGCGCAACTTACGGGCTGTCACGATCTGACCCTTCTGCAGGTTCTCGGAGTCACCGGCGTCGGTGACCACCTTCTTACCCCAGATACGGTCGTTCTCCTCAGCGAAGTCGAGTTTATCGACGATCTGCTGCTCCAAGAACGAGGTGTCGCCAGGCTCGTTGATTTCCACCTTACGCATCATCTGGCGCACGATGATCTCGAAGTGCTTGTCGTTGATCTTCACACCCTGCAGACGGTACACATCCTGTACCTCGTTCACGATATACTCCTGAACGGCGGTGGGACCCTTGATGGCCAGGATGTCGGCAGGCGTGATCACACCGTCGGACAGCGGTGTACCAGCGCGTACGGCATCGTGCTCCTGTACCAGGATCTGCTTCGACAGCGATACGAGGTACTTGCGCTGCTCACCCGTCTTAGAGGTGACGACGATCTCACGGTTACCACGCTTCACCTTACCCATGGTGACCTCACCATCGATTTCAGACACGACAGCGGGGTTCGACGGGTTACGAGCCTCAAAGAGTTCAGTGACACGCGGCAGACCACCGGTGATATCACCACCCTTGGCAGCAGCACGCGGAATCTTCACGAGGGTCTCACCAGTCTTGACGGTCTGGCCGTCCTCAACAACCACGTGACCACCCACTGGGAAGTTATAGGTACCGATCACCTCACCGTCAGCACCGATGACATCACAGGTAGGCACCTTTGACTTATCTTTCGACTCTGTAACGATCTTCTCGGTCAGACCAGTCGTTTCATCGGTCTCTGCACGGAAGGTAACGCCCTCGATGACATCGTTGAACTTCAGACGACCGGCATATTCGGTAACGATCACGGCATTGAACGGATCCCACTGGGCAATCTTGTCGCCCTTACCTACCTCATCGCCATTGCGGAAGTAGAGTGAAGAACCGTAAGGCACATTCACGGTAGAGAGAACAATCTTTGTATTCGGATCCACGAAACGGAGTTCACCCAGACGGCTGACAACCATCTCGCAGTCGCGGCCATCCTCGTCGAACGGTACGGTACGCACCTCTTCCATCTCGATCATCGCACGCTCGTACTTAGAGACGATGCTGGCATTAGCAGCGGCGTTACCAGCTACACCACCAGCGTGGAACGTACGGAGTGTCAACTGCGTACCCGGCTCACCGATAGCCTGAGCGGCAATCACACCGACAGCCTCACCCTTCTGTACCATACGACGGGTAGCGAGGTTACGGCCATAACACTTCATGCAGACACCCTTCTTCGACTCACAGGTCAGCACGGAACGGATCTCCACGCTCTCGATATCGGAAGCCTCGATAGCCTCGGCAATGGGTTCGGTAATCTCCTCACCAGCCTCGACAATGATCTCGCCGGTCTTCGGGTTGACCACATCGTGTACTGATACACGGCCAAGGATACGCTCTGCCAGACTGGAGATCACCTCGTCACCGCTCTTCAGGGCGGTGCACTGCAGACCACGCAGGGTGCCACAGTCCTCCTCGGTGATGATCACGTCGTGAGAGACATCGACCAGACGACGGGTCAGGTAACCAGCGTCAGCCGTCTTCATAGCGGTATCGGCCAGACCCTTACGGGCACCGTGAGTAGAGATGAAGTACTCCAGCACGGACATACCCTCCTTGAAGTTCGACAGGATCGGGTTCTCAATCGTACCACGTCCCTCAGCACCAGCCTTCTGCGGCTTGGCCATCAGACCACGGATACCTGAGAGTTGTTTGATCTGGTCCTTAGAACCACGGGCACCAGAGTCGAGCATCATGAATACGGCGTTGAAGCCCTGGTCAGCCTCGGTCATCTGCTTCAGCAGTACATTACCAATATCATTATTGATATGTGTCCAAGTATCGATCACCTGATTGTAACGCTCGTTATCGGTGATGAATCCCATGTTATAGTTGTCGGTGATCTGACGCACCTCGTCATTACCCTTCTTGATCAGTTCTGCCTTCTCCTTCGGGATAATGATATCGTCGAGGTTGAACGACAGACCTGCCAGATAAGCCATACGATAACCAAGGTTCTTGATACCGTCGAGGAACTCACAAGCCTCAGCGAAACCGACGTTCTTAATCACATCGGCGATGATGTCGCGCAGGCTCTTCTTAGAGATGATCTTATTGACATAGCCCACTTCCTTCGGAATGATACCATTGACGATCACGCGACCGACAGATGTCTCTATCATGTGGCGCTCGGGCTTGCCATTGACGATATCGTCAACCACGACCTTCACCTGGGCGTGGAGGTCACACTTACCCTCGTTATGAGCGATGATAGCCTCCTCAGGACCGTAGAAGGTCAGACCTTCACCCTTGGCATCCGGACGGATCTTGGTGATATAGTAGAGACCCAGCACCATATCCTGTGAAGGTACGGTGATAGGAGCGCCATTGGCAGGGTTCAGGATGTTATGGCTCTGGAGCATCAGCAACTGAGCCTCGAGGATAGCCTCGTTAGACAGCGGGAGGTGGACAGCCATCTGGTCACCGTCGAAGTCGGCGTTGAATGCCGTACATGCCAACGGGTGCAACTGGATAGCCTTACCCTCGATGAGTTTCGGCTGGAAGGCCTGGATACCCAGACGGTGCAGTGTCGGTGCACGGTTCAGGAGCACGGGATGACCCTTCATCACGTTCTCGAGGATATCCCAGATCACCGGCTCACGGCGATCCACGATCTTCTTGGCGCTCTTCACCGTCTTCACGATACCGCGCTCGATGAGTTTGCGGATGATGAACGGCTTATAGAGTTCGGCAGCCATCAACTTCGGCAGACCGCACTCACCCATCTTCAGTTCAGGACCGACGACGATCACCGAACGGGCTGAGTAGTCAACACGCTTACCGAGCAGGTTCTGACGGAAGCGGCCCTGCTTACCCTTCAGGGAGTCGGACAGAGACTTCAAAGGACGGTTGCTCTCGCTCTTGACGGCAGAGGACTTACGGCTGTTGTCAAACAGTGAATCGACAGCCTCCTGGAGCATGCGCTTCTCATTGCGGAGAATCACCTCAGGAGCCTTGATCTCCATCAGACGCTTCAGACGGTTGTTACGGATGATCACACGACGATAGAGGTCGTTCAGGTCGGATGTGGCGAAACGGCCACCATCCAGCGGCACGAGCGGACGAAGTTCCGGCGGTGTGACGGGAATGATCTTCATGATCATCCACTCGGGACGGTTGATGCCCTTCTCCACACTCTGACGGAATGCCTCCACCACCTGCAGGCGCTTCAAAGCCTCGTTCTTACGCTGCATGGAAGAGTCGCTGTTGGCGCGGTCGCGCAACTCGTAAGACAGAGAGTCGAGGTCAAGACGGACGAGCAGGTCGTAGATGGCCTCTGCACCCATCTTGGCAATGAACTTATTGGGATCACTGTCATCCAGATAGTCATTATCTGGAGATACGTAGTTATCCAGGATATCGTTGTACTCATCCTCTGAGAGCAGGTCAAAGACATTAGAACCGATGGCATCGTTGCCGTCGCCGTCCTTCTTGCCAGCCATGACACCCGGCTGGATCACAACGTAACGCTCGTAATAGATGATTGCATCCAACTTCTTCGTGGGGAGTCCGAGCAGATAACCGATCTTATTGGGAAGGCTACGGAAATACCAGATATGTGCCACGGGCACCACCAGTTCGATATGTCCAGCACGCTCACGACGCACCTTCTTCTCCGTCACCTCAACACCGCAACGGTCGCAGACAATACCCTTGTAACGGATACGCTTGTACTTTCCGCAGGCGCACTCATAGTCCTTTGTCGGACCGAAGATACGCTCGCAGAACAGACCGTCACGCTCCGGCTTGTAGGTACGGTAGTTGATGGTCTCTGGCTTGGTCACCTCTCCGAAGCTGCTCTCGAGGATCTCTTCCGGGGAGGCAAGGCCTATAGTAATCTTAGTGAAATTACTCTTAACTTTTGAATCTTTCTTGAAAGCCATATATGAATTTTACCTTTTTACTTTTTAACCTTTTTACTTTTTAATCAAGCGTAATGCTCAGACCGAGACCGCGCAACTCGTGCAACAGCACATTGAGTGACTCGGGGATTCCCGGTGTCGGCATAGCCTCACCCTTAACGATAGCCTCGTAAGCCTTCGAACGGCCGACGGTATCATCCGACTTGATGGTCAGGATCTCCTGCAGCACATGGCTGGCACCAAAGGCCTCCAGTGCCCAGACCTCCATCTCACCGAAACGCTGGCCACCGAACTGGGCCTTACCACCGAGCGGCTGTTGGGTAATCAAGCTGTACGGACCGATAGAACGGGCGTGCATCTTATCCTCAACCATGTGACCGAGTTTCAGGAAGTAGGTGATACCTACCGTAGCAGGCTGGTCGAAGCGCTCACCTGTCTCACCGTCGTAGAGGTGGGTAGAGCAGAGGCGCGGCAGACCGGCCTTATCGGTCCATTCTGCGAGGTCATCAAGTTTGGCACCGTCGAAGATCGGGGTAGCGAACTTCACGCCCAAACGCTTACCGGCAGCACCGAGGATAGCCTCGAAGATCTGACCGAGGTTCATACGTGAAGGCACACCCAGCGGGTTCAGAACGAGATCGACAGGACGACCGTCCTCGAGGAACGGCATATCCTCCTGACGCACCACCTTCGACACGATACCCTTGTTACCGTGACGACCGGCCAGTTTGTCACCCACACCGATCTTACGTTTCTTGGCCACATAGACCTTCGCCATCTGCAGGATGCCGTTGGGCAGTTCGTCACCGATCGTGATAGCAAACTTCCTGCGCTTCAGTTCTGCATCCAGCAACTTGTATTTCTTCATGAAGTTGATAATCAACTGGGCTATCAACTCATTCTTATGCTCATCATTCGTCCAGTTGCTGATCTGGATATCACCATACTCCAAGTTACGGAGGGCGGTAGCCGTGAACTTGCTACCCTTGGTGATAATCTCTGCACCCGTGTAATCCTTCACACCCTGTGAGGTCTTACCCTTCGTCAGTTCCAGCAACTTGTCGATCAGGATGTCCTTCAGGTCACCGACCTTTGCATCGTACTCCTCGTCGATCTTAGCCAGCGTGATCTTATCCTGCTGCTTTGACTTACGGTCCTTGATGGCACGACGGAACATCTTCTTGTCTATGATCACACCCGTCAGCGAAGGATTAGCCTTCAGTGAAGAGTCTTTCACATCACCGGCCTTGTCACCGAAGATGGCACGGAGCAGTTTCTCCTCAGGTGAGGGATCGCTCTCACCCTTCGGTGAGATCTTACCGATCAGGATGTCACCCGGCTCCACACGCGCACCAACGCGGATCACACCGTTCTCATCGAGATCCTTCGTGGCCTCCTCACTGACATTAGGAATATCGGCCGTAAACTCCTCGACACCACGCTTCGTCTCACGCACGTCGAGTGAGTACTCATCGACATGGACGGAAGTCAGGATATCCTCGCGGACGATGCGCTCGTTAAGCACAATGGCGTCCTCATAGTTGTAACCCTTCCAAGGCATGTAAGCCACGAGCAGGTTACGACCCAGAGCGAGTTCACCGTTCTCGGTGGCATAACCCTCAGTCAGGATATCACCCTTCTTCACGCGCTGGCCCTTCTCACAGATAGGACGCAGGTCGATGGTCATATTCTGGTTCGTACGGCGGAACTTCGCAATACGGTATTCCTTCAAAGCGGGCTCGAAACTGACGAACTCCTCATCCTCAGTACGGTCGTAGAGGATACGGATGGTCGTAGCATCCACGTACTCCACGACACCGTCGCCCTCGGCGGTTACCATCGTACGGGAGTCCTCACACACCTGCTTCTCAATACCAGTACCCACGATCGGGGCCTCGTTGTGAAGCAGGGGCACAGCCTGACGCATCATGTTCGATCCCATCAGTGCACGGTGGGCATCATCGTGCTCCAGGAACGGAATCAGCGAAGCAGCGATAGAGGCGATCTGCTGCGGTGACACGTCCATCAGATCGACGTCTGTCGGCGGCACCACGGGGAAGTCTGCATCCTGACGACACTTCACCACCTCACGGATAAACGTACCGTCATCGTTCAGCGGGGCATTACCCTGACCAATGATATGATCGGCCTCCTCCTCAGCAGTCAGATAGACGATATCCTCGTTATTCAGGTTGGCGATACCATTCTCCACCTTACGGTACGGAGTCTGGATAAAGCCGAGTTCATTGATCTTAGCATACACACAGAGTGACGAAATCAGACCGATGTTCGGACCTTCAGGACTCTCGATCGGGCACAGACGGCCGTAGTGTGTGTAGTGTACGTCACGCACCTCGAAACCGGCACGCTCACGCGACAGACCACCAGGACCTAAGGCAGAGAGACGACGCTTGTGGGTCACCTCGGCCAGCGGGTTCGTCTGGTCCATGAACTGTGACAGCGGGTTCGTTCCGAAGAACGAGTTGATCACGCTGGAGATGGTCTTGGCGTTGATCAGGTCCGTCGGGGTGAACACCTCATTGTCACGTACGTTCATACGCTCACGGATGGTACGGCTCATACGGGCCAGACCAATGGAGAACTGATTCGACAACTGCTCACCTACGGTGCGCACACGACGGTTCGACAGGTGGTCGATATCATCGACGGCAGCCTTGGAGTTCACGAGCTGGATCAGGTACTTGATAATCTCAATAATATCCTCCTTCGTCAGCACGCGGACATCCATACTGGTCTCAAGACCCAGTTTCTTATTGATACGGTAGCGACCCACATCACCCAGGTCATAGCGCTTGTCGGAGAAGAAGAGGTTCTGGATTACCTCACGTGCACTGGCATCATCGGCAGGATCTGCGTTACGCAACTGACGATAGATATAGAGCACGGCCTCCTTCTCGGAGTTCGACGGGTCTTTCTGCAGGGTGTTGAAGATGATCGAGTAGTCCTGAGCGACAGCCTCGTCCTTATGCACGAGGATCGTCTGGGCACCACTCTCCAGAATCTCCATCATATTGTCGTCGGTAATCTCCGTCTCGCGCTCCATGATCACCTCATTACGCTCGATGGAAACCACCTCACCAGTATCCTCATCCACGAAGTCCTCGTTCCAGCTCTTCAGCACGCGGGCGGCCAACTTGCAGCCGATCACCTTCTTCAGAGCAGCCTTGTTCACCTTCACCTCCTCGGCGAGGTCGAAGATCTGGAGGATCTCCTTATCTGTCTCAAAGCCGATGGCACGGAGCAGTGTTGTAACAGGCAACTTCTTCTTACGGTCGATGTAGGCGTACATCACGTTGTTGATGTCGGTGGCGAACTCGATCCAAGAACCCTTGAACGGGATAATACGGGCTGAATAGAGCAACGTACCGTTGGCATGCACGCTCTGTCCGAAGAACACACCCGGCGAACGGTGCAACTGGGATACAACCACACGCTCGGCACCGTTGATAACGAACGTACCATTAGCCGTCATGTAGGGAATCGGGCCCAGGAACACATCCTGGATCACCGTTCCGAAATCCTCATGATCCGGATCCGTGCAATACAGTTTCAACTTAGCCTTCAAAGGCACACTATAGGTCAGACCGCGCTCCAGACACTCGTCGATGGTGTAACGGGGCGGGTCGATATAGTAATCCAGGAACTCAAGAACGAAGTTATTACGCGTGTCTGTGATAGGGAAGTTCTCGGCGAACACCTTATACAGACCGTCATTCTTGCGTTCCTCAGGCGGAGTGTCCAACTGCAGGAAGTCCTTGAATGACTTTAATTGCACATCAAGGAAGTCCGGAAAGGGCATCGGATTCTTGACGCTGCCAAAGTTTACTCTGTTGTCTATTACTTTTGAAGCCATCAAATATAAACTATAAACTTAAAAACTATAAACTATAAACTAAAAAATGGTCGGGAACCCTCGACTGGAGAGTCCCCAACCACATTGGTATTGCGTTGTACTGATTACTTCAGTTCAACCTCGGCACCAGCGGCCTCGATAGTCTTCTTCAGGTTCTCAGCCTCTTCCTTGCTCAGACCTTCCTTAACGGTAGCGGGAGCACCGTCAACGAGATCCTTAGCCTCCTTCAGACCAAGACCACAAGCCTCCTTAACGGCCTTAACGACCTGGAGCTTAGCAGCACCTGCAGACTTCAGAACCACGTCGAATGAAGTCTTCTCCTCAGCAGCAGCGGCCTCACCACCAGCTGCAGGACCGGCTGCAACAGCAACAGCTGCAGCTGCGGGCTCAATTCCATACTCGTCCTTCAGGACAGTTGCCAACTCGTTTACTTCCTTCACAGTCAGGTTAACCAACTGCTCAGCAATAGCTTTAATATCTGCCATTTTATTTAAATGTTTTAATTGTTTTTAATGTGAATGTTACTTTGTTCGCTTATTTGTTACGCTCAGCGATAGCGTCAAGCAGACCGTGAATCTTGCCACCAGCGTTCAGGCCAGAGACCACATTCTTGATCGGAGACTGCAGCAGAGCCACAACGTCGGCGATCAGTTCGTTCTTGCTCTTGATAGCCACCAGTTCATCAAGCTTGTCAGCACCTACGAAGAAACTCTCCTCAGCATATGCACCCTTCAGGGCGGGGATACCTTCCTTCTTGTACTCCTTGATCAACTTGGCAGGTACGTTTGCCGTCTGTGTGAACATAACGGCCGTATTGCCCTTCAGGCAATCATACAACGGAGTGAAGTCAATCTCAGAAGCCTCAAATGCCTTGTGGAGAAGCGTGTTCTTCACAACCAGCAGTTTGATCTCGTTCTTGAAGCACTTCCGACGGAGGTCACTGGTCTTCTCTGCGTTCAGTCCGGTAATATCTACCAGATAGAAATGAGGGAATGCCTTCAGTTTCTCTCCGAGTTCTACGATGATAGTATCTTTTACTTCCTTTTTCATTTGTCTAATCTTTTAACGAGTTATTCAACTGATTTAGGATCTACCTTGATACCCATACTCATCGTGCTTGAGAGATAGATACTCTTAATGTATGTACCCTTGGCAGCAGCAGGCTTCAGTTTGATAATGGTGGAGATGAACTCCTTCGCATTCTCAAAGATCTGATCTGCAGTAAAGGTCACCTTACCGATTGACGTATGCACGATACCGGCCTTGTCAACCTTAAAGTCAATCTTACCCTGCTTAACTTCCTTCACTGCCTTTGCGACATCCATAGTAACAGTACCGCTCTTCGGGTTAGGCATCAGGCCACGGGGACCGAGCACACGGCCGAGGGGACCCAACTTACCCATACAAGACGGCATCGTGATGATCACATCAACATCTGTCCAACCGCCCTTGATCTTCTCGATATATTCGTCAAGACCAACATAGTCGGCGCCTGCTTCCTTAGCAGCAGCCTCCTGATCAGGAGTACAGAGAGCGAGCACGCGGGTAACCTTACCAGTACCGTTCGGCAGCGACACAACGCCACGAACCATCTGGTTGGCCTTACGCGGGTCAACGCCCAAGCGTACATCGATATCAACTGAAGCCTCAAACTTGGTGGTGGTAATTTCCTTCACCAGTGCGGCGGCTTCCTTCAAAGAGTATGCTTTCCCTGCTTCAACCTTCTCAGCGACTAACTTTTGATTTTTTGTCAGTTTACTCATTGTCTTAATTGAAGTTATAAATTATTTACCAGGGAAGTCCCCTTTTACAGTGATACCCATACTACGTGCTGTACCTGCCACGAGTTTCATTGCTGACTCTACCGTGAAGCAGTTCAAATCCTTCATCTTATCCTCTGCGATGGCACGAACCTGATCCCAAGTGACACTTGCGACCTTCTTACGGTTGGGCTCTGCAGAACCGCTCTTAACCTTAGCAGCCTCCTTCAGTTGTACGGCTGCGGGAGGTGTCTTGAGCTCAAAAGAGAATGACTTGTCAGTGTAGTAAGTGATAACGACAGGAATGATCTTACCTGCCTTATCCTGGGTCCTGGCGTTGAACTCCTTGCAGAATCCCATAATATTAATACCCTTCGAACCCAGAGCAGGTCCTACGGGAGGAGAGGGATTCGCAGCGCCACCTTTAATCTGTAATTTGATTAATCCAGCAACTTCTTTAGCCATTTTCTGTTTATTATTAATTGATTTTTATATAAGCCACAGGAGTGGAAGCCTCCCACAGCCGTATATAGAGAATCAGGCGTACCGTAACATGCGCCCTATTCTTTTTCTACCTGATTATAGGCCAGCTCCAGAGGAGTCTTACGACCAAATATCTTCACCATCACCTTCAGCTTGCGCTTCTCGGCATTCACCTCCTCGATGATGCCACTGAAACCGCTGAACGGTCCGTCGGTCACCTTCACGGCCTCATCCACCATATAAGGTACGACGGGCTCCTCGCTGCGGATGATCGTTTCCTCAGCCGTACCGAGGATCCTGTTGATGTCCGCCTGACGGACGGGCGAGGGATTATCAAGACCTCCCAGGAAACCCAGGACATTGGGGATGAAACGCAACGTATGGGCCACCTCACCCTGGAGGTTAGCCTCAACAATCACGTATCCGGGAAGGAAGAGTTTCTCCTTCACCACACGCTTACCATTACGGAGCTGTGCATACTTCTCCGTCGGCAGAAGAATCTGACCCACATTGGCTGCAAGCATCTCATCCTTCTTCAGCAAAGCCTCCAGATACTCCTTCACCTTTGCCTCCTTGCCGCTCACGGCGCGCAGCACATACCATTTCATTCCTGACTGAGCCATCCCTTGACGTTCTTATCTGTTATCCTGGATAAACAATACCCATAAACGACTTGAAGATAAAATCCATGGCCCAAACGACCAATGCAATAATCAGTGAGGCCGAGAGGACCACCACTGCACTGTGCGTCAGCTCCTTACGCGTCGGCCACGTTGTCTTGTGGGCCAACTCGTCGTAGCAAGCTTTGCAATAATCGAAAAACTTCTTCATAATCTTTTGTTATTAGCACGGGAAGGAGGACTCGAACCCACGACCCTCGGTTTTGGAGACCGATGCTCTACCAACTGAGCTATTCCCGTAAGTAAGCCCCCACCCATGAGTGGGGGCTTGGATTTAGTATCTAGTTTGTACTGGCGATGCCAGTTTTTGCTAGTCTTACTAAGAGGAGAGGATTAGTCCTCGTAAACCTCTGTGATCTGACCAGAACCAACGGTGCGACCACCCTCACGGATAGCGAAGCGCAGACCGGGGTTCAGAGCAACAGCGTAGATCAACTCAACAGTGATCTCCACGTTATCACCAGGCATCACCATCTCAACGCCAGCGGGCAGAGTGATCTCACCCGTGCAGTCCATGGTGCGGAGGTAGAACTGGGGACGATACTTGTTTCCGAACGGAGTGTGACGACCACCCTCTTCCTTCTTCAGGACATAGATAGAAGCCTTGAACTTCTTGAAGGGCTTGATCTGACCCGGATGGCAGAGCACCATACCGCGCTTGATCTCGTTCTTGTCGATACCACGGAGCAGCAGACCAACGTTATCACCAGCCTGACCCTCATCCAGGATCTTACGGAACATCTCAACACCAGTAACAACAGACTTCTTGTCCTCACCGAGACCGAGCAACTCGACCTCATCACCTACGTGGATCACACCAGTCTCGATACGACCAGTAGCAACAGTACCACGACCTGTGATAGAGAACACGTCCTCAACAGGCATCAGGAAGGGCTTGTCAGTAGCGCGAGGAGGCTCCTGAATCCACTCATCACAAGTGTTCATCAGCTCCATCACCTTGTCTTCCCACTTCTCAACACCGTTCAGTGCACCGAGGGCAGAACCGCGGATGATAGGAGTATCATCCTCGAACTCGTACTGAGCGAGAATCTCCTGAACCTCCATCTCAACGAGTTCCAGCATCTCCTCATCCTCAACCATATCGCACTTGTTCAGGAACACCACCAGACGGGGAACGTTTACCTGACGGGCGAGCAGGACGTGCTCACGGGTCTGAGGCATAGGACCGTCAGTAGCAGCAACAACGAGGATAGCACCGTCCATCTGGGCAGCACCAGTTACCATGTTCTTCACATAGTCAGCGTGTCCCGGGCAGTCAACGTGAGCATAGTGACG
>Ga0129307_1001746_pt1 | contig 20971 bp, 16 predicted proteins | sample P1105metagenome_FD_94437 | JGI IMG/M metagenome (GOLD analysis project Ga0129307, IMG submission 94437) | Capybara group fecal microbial communities from Wisconsin, USA - P1105 metagenome | ecosystem: Host-associated > Mammals > Digestive system > Large intestine > Fecal | place: USA: Wisconsin... | reverse complement strand
TGTATGCCGCCGTCGAGCGCCTGAACGCCGCCAACCCGGGCGCTCAATACTCCGCCAATTCCGTCGTGCGCACCCTCATCGACCAGTTCGTGCAGGGAAAGATCAAGCTGTAAAAGAGACCAAGAAAGCGGCTCCCGGAAGACCGGGAGCCGCTTGGGACCGCGAGCCCCCCGAATACCGGGAAAGCGACGATCCCGGGGCATGGATCGCCCGCTGTACCTGTAAGATCTACGAGGAGCGGCAAAAGTCTGACAGTCCGGCTCGAGCCGTCGCTGACCACCGCATGGAGGTTGCGCACCTGTACGATATGTTCCTGCGCTGGCTTTGCGATAAGTGGGATGCACGGGGCGACATCTTGATCCGCGTTTCGGGACCGTAACACTCGCCTGTCAGGCAATGAATTCGCTGGCGGTGAAGTCTTTACGGCAGGATCGGCGTGCCCCTATCTGAAAAACTCCGTAAAAACGGAAGTTTTTCAGATAGCCCTTTATCGATAAGCATAAACAACCGCGTCCGAATGGGGGATTCCCGTTCGGACGCGGTTGTTTGCTACACGTGCTCTAAAATATCGTCCTGGAGCAGAAAATCATAGAGATGGATCATACGGTAGCCGTTTTCGAGATGAGTAAACGGCGAGTTGTCCATCGTGATCAGCACCTTCTGATAGCCGTCATCGAGAGAGCGAAACGCTCCAAGCTCGCGGGCGCGCACTTCCGGCTGGTCGATCGAATAGGCGACTTGGATGTAAACGCGCCTGCCAAGCGGCGTGGAAGCGACAAAGTCGATCTCCTGACCGCTGTTTTTGCCGATATCCACGGTGTAATCGCGGCGCAGAAGTTCCAGGTAGACAAGGTTCTCGATCGCGTGAGTCATCTCCATCTGGCGGAAGTTGATCTGCGCGTTGCGCAGACCAAGATCGCAGGCATAATACTTGTTCTGCGTCTTCAGATATTCACGTCCCCTGATGTCGTAGCGCTGTGCTTTGTAAAACAAAAACGAATCCGTGATGTGCGACAGATAGCGCTCGACCGTCTCGCTGGCGATGCCCTTTGCTCCTGCGCTTTTGAGCGTATTGGCGATCTTGTTGGCCGACACATAGGAACCGATCGACGAGCAAAGCAAATCGACGATCGCCCCAAACTGCGCTTCATTGCGGATGCCGTAGCGGTCGATCATGTCACGCGCCATCACTGTGCCGCAGATCATGCCGAGGTAGGCGGCTTTGTCCTGCGGCGAATCCTCGGTCACTGCGTAGGGCAGGCCGCCGAACATCACGTATTCGCCAAACACGTCGCGCGGGTCAGCCTTTTTGTACGACACGAACTCCGCAAACGAGAGCGGAAAGCAGCGGACCTCGATGCCGCGGCCGCGGAAGATCGTGCTGATGTCGTGCGACAGCAGCTTTGAGTTCGAACCAGTGATGTACACGTCGGCATGGAACTCGGACTTGATGCTGTTGACGGCTTCCTCAAAGTGCGCTGCCATCTGCACCTCGTCAATGAAAACGTAATACTGCCCCTCGTCCGTGATCTTTGATTTAACGAACTGGTACAGCTCGCGGCTTTCGCGAAGCGGCGCCCAGCGCTCCTCGTCAAGCGAAACGCAAACGATGTGATCGGCCGGCACGCCCTGAGCGATCAGATGACTGTAATACAGCTCGTTCAGCAGCACTGACTTGCCGCAGCGGCGTATGCCCGTGATGATCTTGACGATGTCCTTGCCCTGATAACGAATCAGCTTGTCGAGCAGTTTTTTTCGCTGAATATACATATTCGCCGCCCCCTTTTACATCGTCATTCTATCTGAAAAACTTGTTTTTTTCCAGAGTTTTTCAGATAGAAGTTTAGATGTCACGATTTATCCGTGCATCCCCTGTTGAACAGCGAAGTTCATCTATCTGAAAAACTTCGGAAAAATTGAAGTTTTTCAGATAGGCCGGTACAGTCGAGCATCAATCAATCGCGGCCGGATGAGAGATTTTTACCCCTCATCCGGCCGCTTTTTGCTTTCGTTTTTCTTCGTATCTTTGTGCCTTCGTGTCGGCTTTGAATTCAGCTTTTGCCCTTCTTCGCTTCGCGCTCGGCGCGCTTTCTTCGGCGCTGTTCGCGGTTTTGGCGTTCGCTGGCGAAGACTTCGACGGCGGCGTCGACCAGCTCGTCGGGCCACACTTCGCCGCTGCTGATCACGCTGGCCCACGGCGCGATGGTCTTGTAATCGCTGTCGAGCACCACGGTGTAGGGCGGGCCGCAGCGGTCGTTCACGTCCATGTACAGGTGGCGGCCTTTGTGGATAAGGTCGCGCGAGGCGCGGTCGTCGTGGGGATCAAGCCGGTCGAACGTCTCTTTGTCGATCTCGTACAGGTCATAGGCGCCGGGGCCGCCGGTCTCGGCCGCGCAGCGGCCTGTTTTTTCGTCATAGCCGGCTTTCCAGCCCATGCCTTTTTTAAACTGCATGTCGTATCCCTCCCTGTGGTCACCAGAATCGCAGCGAAGCCAGCGCTTTCTGCACGTCGGCGTCGTAGCGGCCGGTGATCTTGACCTGCACCATCTGCGACGAGCCGGCTGAGTAGAGCCGGACGTGCGTCCTGCGCCCGTTCTCTTTGACGGTGTAGCTCCAGACGCCGTGGCCGAGGGGGGCGAAGTCGGTGCCGCTGTGGCGCTGACACTGCCGCTGCGCCACTTCGCCGACGGGCACGCCGTGGGTGGACAGGCGGCTGCCGATGACGATGCGCGAGGCGCCTCTGGGCGCGAGGACGGTGGCCTGGGCGCCGCTGCCGCGCATGGTCCAGCCGGAGGGGACCTGCATCGACCAGTGTGTCCCGTTCAGCGTTCTGTTTTTCCCCAAAGCCGGCTTGGACGCGGGGCGCTTGTCTTTGGCGGCAAGCGGGGCGCGTTTGGCGATGTCTTTGCCCGGCGAGGGGCGGGGAGGCTGTTCGGGCCTGAGGTCCGCTTGGGGCTTCTGCGGCAGCGCAGAGGGGCGTTCGGCCTTGAGCTGCAGGGTGTCGAGGACGCTCATTTCGGCCTTGTCAATGCGGACTTCGGCCACGACAAAGGTTTCCGCGCGGCCGGGGTGTTCGCAGAGGCGCGTGTGCCGCGTGCTGCCGTCCGGGGCTGTGGAGGTGTAGGAAACGCCGTGCGCGAACGTTCTCAGTTCGCGTCCGTTTGCAGCTGCGCAGGCGTCGAAGGCGAACTCGCGCAGGCTTCGTCCTCCGGAGGGGACAGCCGCGATCGTGAGCACGTTTTCGCCCGCGGGCGAGACGAACGATGTTCTGTCGCCGTCTTGCCGCTGAGTCCAGTCGCCGGGCACGGAGATGGTGAAGAAGCCGCCGTCGGCGGTCTTCATCTCGACCGGCGGCGCGTCATCGGAAACGGCCGGAGCAACGGGCGCGGGCGGCACGTCTTCCGACACGGCCGGAGCAACGGGCGCTGGCGGGGCATCCTCCGAAACAGCCTGAGGAACAGGTGCGGGTGGGGCATCTTCCGAAACAGCCTGAGGAACAGGCGCGGGTGGCACGTCCTCAGAAACGGCCGGAGCGATGGGAGAGGGCGGCGCATCTTCCGAAACTGTCGGAGTGGCCGGCGCAGGCGGAACGTCTTCCGAAACGGCCGGGGCTACAGGCGCGGGCGAGGCGTCTTCCGAAATGGTTGGAGCAACAGGCGCGGGCGGGACGTCATTCGAAATGACGGGCGCTACAGGCGCGGGCGAGGCGTCTTCCGAAATGGTTGGAGCAACAGGCGCGGGCGGAACGTCTTCCGACACAGCCGAAGCGACGGGCGCGGGCGGAAGGTCTTCCGAAACGGCCGGGGCAGCGGGAGCGGGCGGCGCGTCCTCCGAAACAGACGGTGCGGCGGCCGGCGCGGGCGAGTCGTCCTCAAAAAAGTTCAGCGTCGGAAGCAGGGGGCCGTCGTTATCAGGGGCCGCTGCAGCGGGGGCGATGAGCAGCGCCAGCGCAGCGAGCGCGGCGGGCAGTCTTCTGTTCACGTCATTCTCTCCTTTTAGGAACGTTCTGCGCGGATGTCTTTTTTATGCAGAAAGTCTCTGATTTTTGCATCAGTATACCACACTCCGCTTCGAGCCTATGGGCCCGGGGTACAAAAAAGGAGCCGGAAAAATTCCGGCTCCCGCAAAGCTGTTTTGTGATTTGAACAAGAGAGACGTATGCTGACTTTTACCAGCGCACAGGAAACCTGAGAAAAAGCGTCAGATCCGAAGAAACCTGTCCGTAAGGGGCTCCGTAGGCGTACTCCCGTACGTTGGAGGAGCCCCTCGGACAGCGTTTCGCAGGAGATGACGCTTTTTATCAGCGTTTCCTTAGATGATCTGCAGCAGGATGCTGGCGAGGATCATGATGAAGGCGCCGCCGATGCGCGAGGAGATCTGCGCGAAGGGCATGAGCTCCATGCGGTTGGCCGCGGAAAGAACGGCCACGTCGCCGGTGCCGCCCATGTTGGCCATGCAGAGGCCGGCGGTGATGGAGCCTTCGACGAAGTAGAAGCCCACCAGACGGCCGACGAGTCCGGAGCCGATGATGGCGCCAAGCACCGTCACGCCCACGAGCAGCAGGTACTGCGCGGAGAAGGCGGAAATGATCTGGCCAAGGTTGGTGTACGCCACGCCGATACCGACCAGCAGAACGCCGGTGAGGTTCTTCATGACGAACTGGAACCACTGATAGCAGCAGATCTCATACTTCTGAGGCAGCAGGCCGAGCGCCTTGACGACGGCGACGGAGAGGATCATCCAGGCGTAGCTGTGGATCTTGGGAACGAACATCTGCACGATGCAGCCCCACGCGAAGAACGACGTGGCGAGGAACAGGCCCGTGCCCATGGCCTTGAGGTCGAGCTTGTCGCGCGCGGCGAGGTACTCGGGATCTTCCTTGATCTCTTCGCCTTCCTTGGCGATCAGCATCTGGCCGTTGCCCGTCAGGCTGGGAACCATCTTGCCGAGTCTGCTGAGCAGGCCGCCGGCGACGATGGCCATGGCGTTGCCCAGAGCGACGGCGGGGATCATGATGTTGATGATCGTGGCCGGATCCTGGTTCAGCTGCATGCCGAAGATCTTGGACAGAGGCACCGCGCCGGCGCCCATGCCGCCGCCCATGATGGGCACGGCGATGTAGAGGATGGCCTGCTTGGCGCCGTAGCCGGTGACCGCGCCGACAAGGCCGGCAAAACCGAGCGCCACGGCCACGCCGCCAATGATGGCGGGCAGGTAGCGGATAGCGGCCTTGATGAGCAGGTCACGGTTCATGCCGAGGATCGAGCCGCAGATCAGCGCCGCGATGTAGAAGTCAAGGAAGCCTTCGCCAACCATGAAGTTGCGCACGATCGTCTGTGTCGCCGCAGGCAGGATCTTCCAGTGGCACAGCGCCGCGACGCCGAAGATGATGACGATCGCGCCGCCGCCGAGATAGGTGTTGACGATCGGGCAGCGGTCACCGATCTCATTCAGGATCGCGCCCAGCACGATCATGATCGGGAACGCGCCGACCATGCCCTTGGGCAGCAGCATCACCGCCGGCTTGACGACCTTGCCGCTGGCGTCGAGCACCGATGGCGTCTTGGTGATGAACGCTGCGGCAAGCACGATCGCGCTGAAAATGGCGAACATCCACCACGGCAGCCCGTACAGCTTGAAAACTTTCTTCTCTTCCATGTGAACTTACCCCTTCCGTTGCGAAAAAGTGTGTTCATTTACGGAGCGCCAGACGCCCCGTTAAAGCCGGAAAAGCGAATAAAAATCCAAACCTTAAATTCAAAACCTTGACACAAAGACCCTAAGACACAAAGCCCCAAAGAAAGATTGGGGAAAACATGAATTGCGGCCATTTGTGCCCTCTCTGTGTCTTTAATTACTAATTATTAATTACTAATTATAATTACAGACGGGCCACGCCGGTGGCACGGGCGGCGTCGGCCACGGCCTTGGCCACGGCGGGCACGACGCGCGGATCGAACGAGTCGGCGATGATGTGATCGGGGCGCAGCTCCTCATCGGGGACCAGCGCGGCGATCGCCTTGGCGGCGGCCAGCTTCATCTCGTCGTTGATCTGCGTAGCGCGGCAGTCGAGCGCGCCGCGGAAGATGCCGGGGAAGCCCAGGCAGTTGTTGACCTGGTTGGGGAAGTCAGAGCGGCCCGTGCCCACGACCTTGGCGCCCGCGGCCAGAGCCTCGTCGGGGAAGATCTCGGGCGTGGGGTTGGCCATCGCGTAGATGATCGCGTCCTTGGCCATCGTCTTCACCATGTCGCCCGTGAGAACGCCGCCCACCGACGTGCCGAGGAAGATGTCGGCGCCCTTGATGACGTCGGCCAGCTTGCCGTGCTCCATGTTGGGGTTGGTGATCTCGGCCAGCGCCTTCTTGGCGGGAGCCAGATCCATGTCGCGGGCCAGAGCGCCCTTGCTGTCGAGAGCGATGATGTTCTTCGCGCCGCCCATCTTCAGCATCTTGCAGATCGCTGTGCCGGCAGCGCCCGCGCCGTTGAGGATGATCTTGCAGTCCTCGATCTTCTTGCCCACGACCTTGAGGCCGTTGATGACCGCGGCCAGCAGGATCACGGCCGTGCCGTGCTGATCGTCGTGGAAGACGGGGATGTCGCAGATCTCCTTGAGCCGGCGCTCGATCTCGAAGCAGCGGGGCGCGGAGATGTCCTCAAGGTTGATGCCGCCAAGCGTCGAGGTGATGTTCTTGACGATGTTGATGATCTCCTCGGTGTCCTGCGTGTCGATGCAGATCGGGATCGCGTCGATGTTGGCGAAGTTCTTGAAGAGGCAGCACTTGCCCTCCATGACCGGGATGGCCGCCTTGGCGCCGATGTTGCCCAGGCCGAGCACGGCGCTGCCGTCGGAGATGACGGCCACCACGTTGCTCTTGCTCGTGTACTTGTACACGTCCTCGGGATGCTTGTTGATCACGCGGCAGGGCTCGGCGACGCCGGGAGTGTAGGCGATAGCCAGCTCCTGCATGTTCGTGACCGGCATCTTCGACACCATCGCAAACTTGCCGACCGTCTCAGCGTGGCGCTCAAGCGCAATTTCGTTAATGGACTTTTCAGACATGATGAATCTTCCTCCCTGGAAGGATTTTTTTGAAACACGTATCTATTATACATTAGATTTTTAAAGACGGGGAGAGCTCCGCTTGTTTTTTTTACTGGAATATAAATTCTGAATCGACGATAAAAACCGACAATGCCGAGCAAAAAAAATCCCCCGCAGCCTCGTCTTGAGACTGTGAGGGGATTTTATGTTATACTTCATGCTGTTGTCGCGCCCTCTGGAAACTGCGACGTGAAAGGGGGTGTTGCTGATGGCACAATACTTTGTTTCCTTCCTGCTTTCTGTCATTGCCGGCGTCGTCGCTCATGACGTCAGCAAAAGGCTCGACAGATAAGCGCACCTCCGCGACAACAGAGCCGCCGCGCTGCGAAGCGCTGTGCAACAAATGGGCCCCCGCTGCAACGGGGGCCTTTTTTGTTGCCGATGGCACACTTTGTCCCTTCCTGTGGACGAGATGATTATACCACGTCCGCGGAAAAAGATACAATGGCAAACACGATATTTCTTTGTGCCTTCGGACCTTTGTGTCTTTGTGCCGGCTTGGAATTTTACAGTTGCGCCTTTTTCAGCGCTTCTTTGATCATCGGCTTGATGCCGCCGTGCTGCAAAATGTTCATCATGTAGTCGCCGACGGGCTCGAAGCGGGCGGACGTGCCGGCGGTGAGGTTTTTCACCGTGCCGCGCTCCAGGTCGATCTCGCACTCGTCGCCCGTTTTGAACAGGCTGACGGCCTCTTTGCACTCCAGCGCCGGCACGCCCAGGTTGATGGCGTTGCGGTAGAAGATGCGCCCGTACGAGCCGGCGAGGATGGCGCCGATGCCGATGCCCTTGAGCGTCATCACGGCGTGCTCGCGCGAAGAGCCGCAGCCGAAGTTGGTGTCCGCGACGATGATGTCGCCTGGCTGAAAGCGGTCCACCAGGTCGGGGATGGCGCTGCCGGCCATGGCGTGACGCTTGATCTCGTCCATCTCCGTCGCTTCGACGTAGATGCCGGGATAGATCTGATCGGTGTCGATGTTCTTGCCGAAGACGAAGACGTGTCCGCGCACCAGTTTGTCCATCACGCATCGCTCCCTTCGAGGAATTCGCGCGGATCGGCGATCTCGCCCGCAAGCGCTGCCGCCGCGACCGAAGCCGGCGAGCCGAGGTAGATCTCGCCCCCCACGCTGCCCATCCGGCCGGGGAAGTTGCGGTTCGTCGACGACACGCACACCTCTCCCGAAGCCAGCAGCCCCTGATGGATGCCCAGACACGCCGCGCAGCCGGGAGCCGTCAGCGTCGCGCCCGCGTCCATCAGCGCCTTGATATAGCCCTTCTCGATGCACTCCGCAAGCACGCTCCTCGATGCAGGAACGACGATCATGCGCGTGCCCGAATGCACCTTTTTGCCCTTCAGCATCTTCGCGGCGACGGCGATGTCTTCCGTCCGTCCGCCCGTGCACGAGCCGAGATAGCACTGATCGACGTGCCGTCCCCTCACGGCCTCGAGCGGAGCTACGTTGTCCACGCTGAACGGCGCGGCCAGCTGCGGCCCGATCGCGCTCGCGTCGAAGGTGAGATCGGCAGCGTACTGATAGTCATCATCCGTGTGATACACCTGATAATCCGTCACGCCCCTGGCGGCCAGAAATTCTGTCGTCACCGCGTCCGGCTGGATGTAGCTGGTCTTCGCGCCCATCTCCGTCGTCATGTTGCACATCGCCATGCGCTCCGAGACGGAGAAGCCGGCTACCGCCTCGCCCGCGAACTCCACCGCCTTGTACACGGCGTAGTCGGCCTTGAGAGTTCCGATCGCGTGGAGGATCACGTCCTTGGCGTACACGCCCAGGCCGGGACGGCCCGTGAACGTGATGCGGATCACTTCGGGCACCTTGAACCAGAGCGTTCCCGTGGCCAGGATGGTCGCCATGTCGGTGGCGCCCACGCCCGTGCCGAAGGCGCCGAACGCGCCGTGCGTGGTGGTGTGCGAGTCGGTGATGACGACGATCTCGCCGGGGTGCGACCAGCCGTGATCGGCCATCAGCTGATGGCACACGCCCTCGTTGATGTCCATCAGATGCGAAATGCCCTGCTCGGCCGCGAACGTGCGGAATTTGCGGTGATTGTCGGCCTGCTTCTCCGTCGCGCAGGGCGCGTAGTGGTCGAAGAACAGGATCGTGCGGTCCGGCTTGGCGACGCGTGTCGCTCCCATCTCATAGAACGATTTCACCGTCTGATAGTACAGATCGTTGATGCCCGCCCAGTCGACGGCGCAGCTGACGATCTCGCCCGAGTGGACGGAAGGAACGCCGGCCTTGGCGGCCAGCAGCTTCTCGATCGCGTGCATGAAATGATTCCCCCCATGATGGTGTTGATGATGCGATCATTCTAACGATTCCCGCGAAAATCGTCAACAGCGAGGAGTATTGAATTAGTAATTAGTAATTAGTAATTAGTAATTAAAAATCAATAACGCTGCGGAGCTGACACACGATCATGCGCGCTCCTCGGCGGGGAGAAAATTAGTAATTAGTAATTAAAGTCAAAACCGCCGCAGGCGCTCAAAAATTTAATGAGCACACCACAGCGGTTTTCAATTACTAATTCCTAATTCCTAATTACTAATTATCACCATGTGAGGCAGAACGCGGCTTTGGCGCTGAAGGTGCGGTCGTGACGGCCCTGTTCCAGCTCCAGACCGAAGTTGGCGCTCCAGTTCCTGCTCAGCACCCACTCGCCCTGGGCGGAGAGGGTCAGCAGCGTGCGGTCGAAGCGGGGGCTTTCGCTGCGGTAGCCGCGCGACGATCTGCTCAGGCGCGTCCAGATGGCGGGATCGTGGCCGGAGAGCACGCGCTTGACGCCGACGCTGAAGCCGAACGTGCCGCCTTCCATGCTGCGGCTGACGCCCAGACCCAGCGCGGCGGCGCTGTACAGCCGCGCGAACGAGTCGCTGTGCAGCTTCCAGGGCGGATTGCCCGTCTGGTCAAAGGCTTCCTGCGCGTAGCGGGTGAGCTGCAAGGCTGCATACGGCTTCAAGTGCCACGTTTTGCCGGGCGTGAGGTCGAGCGAGAAGCGCAGCCCCAGCTCCTGCGTGGTGCTGTGATAGCGCGACTCGGCAGTATGGCTTCCCAGCACGGTCTCGCTGTTTTCGTGCGTCTGCCGTCCGAGTGCGGCGTGCAGACTCAGCTCGTTCGGGCCCGTGCGGTTGATCGCGTACAGGCCCAGCCGCCAGTCGTGCACTTTCATGCTCGTTCGCGTCGCGCCGCTGGTGTACCAGCTGTCGCGGCCGTACTGGCCGAGGATGCCGAAGGTCCAGCCGCCGCGGCCCGCCCAGTCGGCGCCGAGGGTGAAGGCGTGGCCCGCGCCCTTGATGGAAGCGCTGCCGAAGCGGTCCCAGTCCTTTTCTGCCTTGTACCAGTAATGCGCCTTTTTCGCCTCAAGCGGAGGCAGCTCGTTCAGCCAGCCGGCGCGGGCGGCGACGGCTCGTCCCACGCGCTCGCGGCGTATGGTCAGCGCCGCGGCCGCGGCGGCTTCGTTGTCGGCAATGTCGGACAGGGCCTGCTTGCCGCGGCCGTCCTTCTGGCTGAAAAGCGTCCTGACGGCTTTTTTCTCGCTGGGGCTCAGGCCGGGGCTCGGCTGCCCGCTGCCCTCGTCGGGCTTGGTGCTGCCGCCCTCGTCAGGCTTGGTGCTGCCGCCCTCGTCGGGCTTGGTGCTGCCGCCCTCGTCGGGCTTGGTGCTGCCGCCTTCGTCGGGCTTTGAGCTGCCGCCTTCGTCGGGCTTGACGCTGCCGCTCTCGCCGTCGGGGTCGGTCCCTTCTTCTTCTTCTTCGAGCATCCCGCCCAGCTCGCTGACGACGACCTGTTCGTCCTCGTCTTCGATGTCGTCATCGTCAATGCCGAGCATGACCCACGCGGAGCTGCCTTCGTTTTTCAGCTCGCGGACTTCGAGCAGATCGGTGAAGTCGTCGCCCTGTTTGGTGGCGAACTCACCGCCGATTCCCTCGCCGATCGCTTTGAGGAAGGTGTACTTCACGCCGGGCTGGTACGCGCCGTCCGCCTCGGCGGCAAGCGTTGTGCCCTCAACGTTGATCAGCGGGCTTTTGACGACGATCGCATACGCCGTATTTTTGTCCTTGAGCGCCACGGCCATGCTGCCGTTGCTGATGAACGCGCGTTCGGCCGTGATCGACATGTCCTCGCCGTCGGGGATGAGCAGTCCGCCGTTGTCGAACACGCCCGTTCTGTCGTCGGTCATGCCGTCGGGAAGTGCGACGCTCACATCGCGCGCGATGTAGGCGCCGCCGAACAGCGCGCCCTTTTTCCCCACCTCGATCGATGTCACGGTGGCCGTGCCGTCGAACGAGAGCGTGCCGCTTTTTACGGCCAGCTCCATGTTGTCGAGGCCGGTGATATTGCCTTCGACCGCGACATCGCCGGTCACGCTGAGCTTGGTCACAAGGTCGGGAATGTACATTCCATAGTTGTATATGTTGTCATCGTACAGGATGAGCAGCGGGCTGCCGTTCTCGACGTCCTTGTTGTCATAGATGTCCTCAAAGCCGTTGAAATGCTTCCACTCGCTGGTGATATTGCCCTTGACATCCGCCCCGTCTTTCAGGTTTATTTCTTTGACAAAGGCGTTCTTGCCGATGTAGATGGCGTGAGCGGCGCCCGCCAGCTTGCCGGAAACGTCGTAGCGCTCAACAAGCGGCGCGTTCAGCTCGGCGGGCAGGTCGATATTATTCGCGCTGGTGATCTTTCCCGTTTTCTCATCGACCCTGCGCTTGTAGCTGATGTACGAGCCGTAGTACACGCCCCCCGCGCCGCGGCTGTTGCTGCCGAAGTCGAAGCGCGCGCCGATGCCGCCTTTTCCGTTTGCCGTGATGTCGCCCTTCTGCTCGAAAACGTGACCGCCGCCGTAGGAAAACAGCGCGCCGATGCCGTTTTCACCGTTCGCTTCGATCTTTTTCCCTTCGGCCAGGATGATGCGGTTTTTCGCGCCGTCGATCCTCATGCCGGCCGAGCCCGTTCCCTTGGTGAGGATGTCGGCGGCCTGCGTCACGGTGTTTTTCGAGCCCCATACGTGCAGACCGATCGTCAGCGGCACCGTGCTCGGCACGCCGTCGAGGTAGGCGGTGCCTTCGGCGTTGCGGGCGGAAAAGCCGCGCGTGTTCGTGATCGTCGCGCCGTCCTTGTAGACCGAATAGCCATAGTACGCCTTGCGGTCGAACTTCCAGCCGATGTCCTGCATCACGGCCAGTTCAGCCTCGTTGAACGTGGTCCAGTTGCGGTAGTCGGCGTGCGACATCGTGCCGCCCAGCTCGATATGCGACAGCTCGGGATAGTTCTCCCAGCCGTTGATCGGCACGCCGCCCACGCCGTCGAACGTGGCGCCGTCGAGCACTTCCGAGACGTTGTCGCCGAGGAAATACGCTTTGCCCTTTGTCGAACCCTTTTCCAGTCCACTTCGGCGCACATAGCTGAGGATGAAGAAATCCTTCTCGTCCAGCGAAGGATTCTCTTTTTTCCGCCGCTCAAATTCTTCCGGCGTGATGATCTCCATGCCCGGCCGGGCCCAGTTGCCGCGCTCGTCGATAAGGTGCTTGTAAAAAACCCAATCGGGCGTTTCCACAGTCGAGAAACGGTACAGCGGCCTGCCGTCTTCGTCCGACTGATTGACGCCGTCCTTGCGGATCCGGCTGCGGGAGGCGGCAATCCCCAGCGCGTGCGCCAGTTCGTGACGGGCAACGCGGCCCAGATCAGAAGCCTGCTCGTTGTCGGGCAGGAGCGTTTTGTCGTTCAGCCACCAGCCGCGTTCCGCCCCCTCGCGCAGCGCGCCGTAGTTGTCGCCGAACGTGACCAGCGCGACGCTGTATTTATCAAGGACTTTGCCGTCGACGACATAGCCGAATCGCGGCGTTCCTTCGATCCTCTGCCACTTGGCTTTCGTGATGTCAAATGGGCTGATCGTGCCGCCGTTCTGCATCGTCAGCATCCAGCCGCTGTTGGCGGCATAACGCCCGTCCGCGTAATTGTACTGGCCGGCGTTCGCGTTTGCAAAACGCTGCAGGCCGCGCACATAGACGGGGACAGGACCTTCGTTTTTCGCCCCGGGACCGAGAATGTCGGCCCAGTACTGAAAGCCCGCAAGCACGCCTTTTTTCAGCGCCGGCGAGAACGTGTACCGGGCATTGTCCGTGCTGCTGTACAGCGGCGACGACTCGCTCTCGGTGAGAAAACGCACGTCGAACATCTCCCGCCCGCCGCCGGAAACGATCTCCGCCCGCGAGCCCGCGGCCGCAAGCAGAAACGCCGACAGCGCCAGCGCGCGGGAGATGCGTGAACGTCGAACCATCAGACCAGCCCCCTCAATATGACACAGCGTAGATTCATACGTATTATAGTAAGTATTTGCCGCCGGCGCAACTGAGAAGAATTAGTGAAGAATTAGTAATGAGTAATTAGTAATTAGTAATGAAAACCCAAAAATCCAAACCCCATAAAGAAACCGCCGCGGAACGCTCAAGAAATTCATGAACACCCCGCAGCGGTTTGTAATTACTCATTACTCATTACTCATTCCTAATTACTCATTAGCCCCGCCGCCGCAGGCGCTCAAAAACAGAATGAACCCCCTGCAGCGGTTTTTAATTACTCATTACTAATTACTAATTACTCATTAAAAAAAGGCGGAGCGCCTTTTTCAGACGTTCCGCCTGCCGTGCATCAGCTCAGTTGAACGGTCGGCAGCCGCAAAGAGGCTACTCGACTTCCAGCACCTTGCCCTTGCGAAGGATCAGCCGCTCGATATTGGCGAGGTCAAAGTCCTCGTACACGTCGCGCGCGCCGTTGGAAAGACGGAGCATGATGTCGAACTTGGGAAGACGGCCGCCGTCATAATAGATGAACGAAACCGTGACCGTCTCGCCCGGATCGACGGGATCTTCCCACACGATGTCGGTGGAATCCCAGTTGTCGGACCCGACGCGCCAGTCGTGGATGTAGATGCGGCTGACCGTCGTGTTCGATCTGTTGGCAAAGCGGAACGTCACCATATTTTCACGCACCGCGAACGCGGCGGCCGCAATGGTGAGCGCCATCAGCGCGGCAAGAAGAACGGCGGAAATAAACTTTCTCTTCTCGATGCACACAATACCTGTATCATTCCAGGGAGAAGGATTCCCCCGCACGGCCTGCTGTGATACCCGATATCATAATACTACAAACATACCCTGGTTTTAAATGCTTTTTTATGCACCGCCAAACAGACCTTCCCAGCGCGCTGCAAAAAAAATCACCTGCCCTCCCCGGCGCGGCGGAGAGCAGGTGATGGCGTATTTTATCAGTGTTTCCTTAGAGAAGGGCTCTGTAATACTAATCACGGATTAAACGGCTCGTAATGCGTTTGTAGGGGCGGCCATATGGGCCCGCCCCTACCATGTATTTGTATTTCTATTCGAGGATAGTATAAGAATTCTGTACTGTAGCGTCCCTCGTAACAAGTTTCGACTGATTAATCGATAAATATTGCCACATTCTTCAGGCTATGGTAATATGCTGGTAAGTTCTGAAAGGGAGGTACAGTTATGCCTACAATCACACCTGTTTCGGATTTAAGGAACTACGGTGGCGTTCTGGAAATGGTAGCGCCTGGACGGCCTGTTTATCTTACAAGGAATGGACGCGGTGCATACAGCATACGAGATATCAGCGATGAAGAGACTTTCCGGAAATCGGAAGCCATGATACAGCTTCTGTGTGAATTGAATACCGGTATTCGTTCAGCGGAAAATGAGGGGTGGATTTCAGAAGAGGATTTTCGGGCGCATTTTAAAAATCGAATGAACGAAAGAGCATGAAGTACCGTATTAGATATACACCTGCGGCACTAAAAGATATGGATGACGTATGGGATGATGTCCTGGAAGCATCTGCCAGCTATGAAACAGCTGACAAATATGTGAGTGATTTTGCGGATAAGATCGCCGCCAAAACAAAGTTCCCTGAATCCGGAATACCGCTTTATTACAGAGATCTGTTTACCGGATTCTATTCGGTAAACTTTAAAGCATACAAAGCATTCTACAGAATAAAGGATGGGTATATCGAAGTCATCAGAGTGCTGCTCGCAAAGAAAGAATACATGAGAATTCTATTTGGAGAAAGCGAATGATAAAGAGGACGGTACTTGTTACCGTCCTCTTTATTCGTAACAGGGCTCAAAACTAGAGCCTGCGGAAACAACGATACGTCATTGCCCGCGAAACGCTGCCCCTTTCGGGCAGGTTTCTTCAAAAATGCCGCATTTTCTCAGCGTTTTTTCTGCGCTCGTCAGCGTCAGCCTGAGCAGAATAAATCAGGACTTTCCTTTTATTTTGTGCTCCAGATGCTGTCGATCTGCTCACCGTCGCGGTAGATCACTTTCGCGACTTCGCGCGAGAACTCTCAGGGGAATGATATGCTACTGGTCTCTGACTGAGCCGTCGCTGTTGAGTCGGCTTGCAGCGTTCACGCTTTCAGGCGGGAAGGACTTTTCGATCCCGTCAGCGAGTTCAATGCCGATCCCTTCTGCTGTCGGAAGCGTGATGTAACCGTCGACAGGGTTGTAATAGTTTTTCACGAGGTCCTTTTTGCATGCGTCGCTGCGCAGCAGCTTTGCCTCAGGATCGGGGAATTCGTTGATCAGCAGATTGTCAACGCAGGCGCAGACCTGCAGGGAAGCCGCAGTTGCAACAGGGGTAAGCGGGTTGTGAGGAATGATCTGACACATCTTCGCCTCGGCCATCGCCGCGATCTTGCGCGCTCCGGTGATCCCGCCGCACGTGGTGATGCTTGTGCGCACATAATGGCAGGCACGATGTTCAAGCAGGTTTTCAAAATCGAAAATTGTGTGCAGCCGTTCTCCGGTGGCGATGGGCAGCCGGGTCTGCTTCTTAACTTCCGCCATCGCTTCGTTATTGCCAGGCGGGATCGGGTCCTCGACGAACAGAGGATCGAACTCGTCCAGCTTGTTGATCAGCTGTATTGCCTCTCCGGGCGTCATGCGGCGGTGCATTTCAATGCACAGATCAATGTTGTCTCCAACGGTCTCCCGCATCAGCTTGACGCGGTTGTACGATTCGATCATGTTCTGCACGTGCGTTTTTTCATAGGGCAGATTCAGCGGCTCGTCGAGGAACGGAGACAGATGGCCAACGGCTGTGAAGCCCTGTTCCATGCGTTTGCGGCAGTTGGCGACCATTTCTTCATCGCTCTTGGCGAACACATGAGCATAACAGCGCACTTTGCTGCGGACGGGACCGCCGAGCAGGCGATAGACGGGGACGTGATAATATTTGCCGGCGATGTCCCAAAGGGCGATGTCGATGGCCGAGATGGCGGCCATGACGACCGAACCGCGGAAGAAGCGGCCGCGGAACATCACCTGCCAGTGATGTTCGATGTCGAGAGGGTCTTTGCCGATGAGGTATTCTTTCAGGTATTCGACATGAGCGCCGACAGCGTCGAGCGCACCGAAAGCCCCGCCTTCGCCGAGACCGGTGATGCCTTCGTCAGTCTCGATCTGGACGAAGAAGAAGCGGTTGGCTCGGACGGGTTTTATGTCTGTGATCTTCATTGTTGATTCACCTATTATTCATAAAATCTTAGCTGTGGCTGCGTTTCAGGCTCTTGACGAGCGGCGCGAGTACGCTGAACGCAGCGATCAGCAGGAGGATCGCGGAAAGCGGGCGAGTGAAGAACGGCAGGAAGCTGTTGTTGGAATAGCCAAGTCCGCGGCGCAGATTCGTTTCCAGGATTTTGCCCAGCACGAACGCGAGCGCGAACGGGGCCGTTGGAAATTTGCAGAAAGCCATGATGATGCCCACGACGGAGAAGACGAGGAACATGTAGATATTGAACATGACCTTGCCGTTGGCGTACACGCCGACGATGCAGAACAGGATGATCGTGGCGTACAGATAAGGATACGGCGTTTTCAGAAGGCGCGGGAACAGCGGCATCCCCAGCATCTGCATGGTCAGCACCATGATCCCTGCGATGACGCAGGCGAGCAGGATGATATTGGCGATATCCGGGTACTGGGTGAAAAGCAGCGGACCGGTGACGACGCCTTTCAGCGTCAGCCCGCCGAGCAGATACGACGAACTGGTGTCCCCCGGGATCCCCAGCGCCAGCAGCGGGATCAGCGCACCGCCGGTGGAGGCGTTGTTGGCGGTTTCCGGGGCGAATACGCCGTCGACGATGCCTGTGCCGAATTTCTCAGGTTCCTTGGAGGCGTTTTTTGCCTGCGCGTAGGCGACGATGTTGGATAATCCCGCTCCCATGCCCGGCAGGAAACCGATCCACAGACCCGTGAGCCATGAGCGGATGATATTTGCCTTATTGGCCTTCAGGTCAGCCGACGGCCATTTGAAACGAGATACCGCAGCGGGCTCGACGTCTTTTTGGGATCCTTGCGGGCGTATTCGAGCAGGATGTTGCGCGTTGCAAAAATCCCCATGAACACGTATGTCAGCGACAGACCGCCCATCAGATAGACGTTGCCGTATACAAAACGGTGGACGCCGTCGACCGGCGCGATGCCGATACATGTGCAGGCGATCCCCAGCGCTGCGGAAATGAACCCCTTGAGCAGATCGCCTTTGGAAAGCGAGATCACCAGGACGATCGCGCACACGCCAAGCGAGAAATATTCCCACGGTCCGATCTTCACGGCGATTTTTGCCAGAGCGCGGGAAGCTACGGCTGCTACAAGCACGGAAGGCACCGTGCCGAGGAAATTGGCGACGATGGCCGCGCTCATAGCACGCACACACTCGCCCTTTTTCGTCATCGCGTAGCCGTCATAGACCGTTGCCAGTGACGAGTTCGCTCCCGGGATGCCCAGCAGGATCGAGCCGATGCAGCTTCCGGAAATGCCGCCGATATAGACAGCCATCAAAAACGCGATTGCCATCCTTGCTTCCATGGAGTACGTGATCGGCAGCATCAGCATGATGCACATCGAGCCGCTCAGACCCGGGATCGCTCCGAACACAGTGCCCAGAGCGGAACCTCCGAGCATAAGAAGAAGACAGCTTGGACGCAGAAGATACCCGAGGACTTCGATAATAATATCCATGATTTCATCACTCCTTGTCGTGCCGTATCAGAACAGAACGCCTTTGGGAAGGCGAACGCGCAGAACGATCTGAAACAGCCAGTACACACCAGCCGTCAGCGCGACCGAATACGCAGCCGCGAACAAAATGTTGAATTTCCGCTGTGCAGCTCGTGACAGCAGCACCAGCACGACAAACAGAAACACGGGCGTCGAGTATTTAAAGCCGACGTATTTAAGCGCCGCTGCATATGTGCCGTACAGGGCGAACAGTCCGAAAAGCCGGCACCACTGTTTTTTCTCCAGAAACGGCTTTTCATTTTTCGGACAGGGACGCAGACTCAGCGCCGTCCCGCACACGCCCAAAATCCCAGCGGCGATGAGCGGAAAGAGCTTCGATCCAAAGTCGCCAGCGACTTTACTTTCGGGGATGTCGCGGCACAGCACGTAAATCAGCGCCGCGATACCCAAAGTCAGAAGCCCTGCGATCCGATCCCGGTGAAAGAAGTGATCCATGGCAAAACCTCCAAAGTTGTTAAAAAATGCGGAGTCACAGAAATACGTGAACTCCGCACAGACGATCATAGACAGATATGGTTATTTCTTCCCGACGATCGCGGCGATCGTGTCATCCTGAGCCTTCGAAGCCTTATATGTGTCTTCAAGATTCAGACTTTCAGGGATTCTGCCCATTTTCTGCGTCGCGGCCCTGTATTCAGGATCGGCGCCGATCTTGGCGAACACCTCGTTCATCTTAGCAGCCAGCTCGGGCTTGATGCCGATCGGGCCATACAGGAACTGGCCGTTGGGGATGTTCACCGAAGGATAGCCGTATTCGCCGGTCGACTTCCATTTGGGGAACGCGGCAACACGCTCGGGCGAGCAGATCGCCAGGACTTTAATATCGCCGGATTCGTAATATTTTTCGGCCTGCTTGGGATCAAGGCAGGCGACGCCGATGTAGCCGCCCAGGAGCGAGGTCAGACGGTTGGACGCGTTGCCCGCATCAACGCACTTGAACGTGCAGCCGGCTGCCTTTTCAAGCAGGCGGATCAGGTACTCCGGGAAGCCTCCAACCTGGATGCCGGCGACGATCGTATCGGGCTTGGCTTTTGCGGCAGCGACGAGCTCATCGAGCGTGCTGTAGGGGGCATCTTTGGGAACGCAGATTGCGTTGCCGTAGGATTCAGTAAACTTTCCCAGGGGCACGAAGTTCTTCAGCGGCTCGTGGGGATAGATACCGGAATAATACGAGACGAACAGCGAGTTGTGGTAATACAGCAGCGTATAGCCGTCGGGCTCTGCGTTGCGGACCTGCTCATAGGCAACGGTGCCGCTGCCGGCGCTTTGATTTTCAACGACCATGTCCTGACCAGTGTGCTTGCGGAAATATTCCGCGACGAGGCGGGCCTGAACGTCGGTGCCGCCGCCGGCATTGGCTGCGACCACGATCGTAACGGGCTCCTCGGGCCACTTCACTTCGGCTGCAAACGATGCCGAGCCGATGACAGCTGCGCTCAGAGCGGCAAAAATACTCCAGCGGATGGATTGTTTCATGATTCAGATGTTACCTCCTTCGTCGATGTTGAGCGCCTGAAGACGCTCTTGGGGTGTGATTTCATTCTACGAACTGATTGACTATAAGTCAAATTAGATTATAATGAACTTCAATTAATGTAAGACTTATATGGGGTGTCTATAATGAATCTCAAGCAGGCTCAGTACATTCTCACGATCCTCGAAGAGGGCAGTATTATCAAGGCGGCTCAAAAGCTGTTTGTCACTCAGCCGGCGCTCAGCCAGCTGCTCAAGAATGCAGAGAGCGAGATCGGCAACAGGATTTTTGTACGCGGCTCGACGCCGCTCCAGCTGACGCAGGCCGGTGAGACCTATGCTGCTTATGCGCGAAAGCTGGTGCTGCTGGATAAAAGCCTGAGCAACGAGATGACGGACATCAACGACGAACGGGCCGGCGCGTTCCGATTCGGCATTCCCCGCGGCGTGGCTGGCAATCTGCTTCTGAATATCGTTCCACTCTATGTGCAAAGGTACCCCCGCGTCGATCTCCGCATCACCGAAATCGGTTCGACTGCGATCGAGAACAAGCTGCTCAACGGAGCACTTGATGTCGGTCTGATCCGTGCCGGTGCTGTTTCCCCTGATTTGAATGCCGTCCTCGTCAAGGAAGACCACCTGGTGCTGCTCACAGGCATAAACAGCCCCTTTGCACACACTCATGAGCATGAAACAAATGTCAGATTCAGCGAGACCAGTCAGGAGCTGTTCATCACCAAGCCCAAAGGCAATCGCTCGCGTTTTATTTTTGATCAGCTCTGCAATTCCTGTCAGATTTTTCCCAAGATCCTTTTTGAGTTTGATCAGTATTATGCGGCCGCGCAAATGGCGATTACATGCAACTGCCTGATGCTGACGACGTCTACGCTGTTTGAAGACTACCCGCAGCTGAACACTCAGGCCCGCCGCTATGAAATCAGTGATATTTCGATGCGTCATGATACGTATGTCTGCTGGCCAAAGGAACTGCATCTGACACGGTATATGCGAGACTGGATCTCGCTGGTGCAGGATTTTTACGAAAAACGTCACTGATACTGTTTTTCTATATATCGCGAAACAGCATCAGACAGACCTGCCAGCGCCCCGCAAAAAACACATGCCCTCCCCGGCGCCGGGGAGAGCATGTGATTTTGGACTGTTCCCCAGCAAATAGACAAGAAAAAAAGCACCTGTCGTAGAAAAGCTCCAAATTACGTGGCTTTGCTCCGTATTTCAAACGGAGTAAGGCCATTTTTCATGGTGATTCTCTCGTAG
>Ga0129307_1001745_pt1 | contig 20978 bp, 18 predicted proteins | sample P1105metagenome_FD_94437 | JGI IMG/M metagenome (GOLD analysis project Ga0129307, IMG submission 94437) | Capybara group fecal microbial communities from Wisconsin, USA - P1105 metagenome | ecosystem: Host-associated > Mammals > Digestive system > Large intestine > Fecal | place: USA: Wisconsin... | reverse complement strand
GTTGGAGATGGACATCAAGGATGGCGAACCAAGCTGTCCATTAAGAAGGAGCTTGAATTGCCGAGCTGTCCAAAAACAGGGGCGATGACTTTTAAAACTGTCCTTGACAAGGGGTACAGTTTATCCAGCGGCCAGTGACCAGTGACATGAGACCAGTGACAGGGGGGTGTTGCACGTTACGTGCAACACCCCCTTCGTCATACGTCATACGCTTATGATAAAATCTGAACACAATATTCCTTGTACAAATTTCAGTACAAAAAACAGATCCATAGAAATTGCCAGTCACTACCTGTTGCTGTCCTTCTATAGATCTGTTTTTTCATTCCAACTCAAACGCACCCGTATACAGTTGCCAGTACATCCCTTTTTGGTCCAGGAGCTGCTGGTGGGTGCCTCTTTCTTTGATTTTCCCGTGGTCCAGCACCAGGATCTGGTCCGCGTTCCGCACCGTAGACAGCCGGTGGGCGATGACGAACACTGTCCTGCCTTCCATCAGGGCATCCATCCCCCGCTGGACGATCTGCTCCGTCCGGGTGTCGATGCTGGAAGTAGCCTCGTCCAAAATCATCACAGGAGAATCCGCCACCGCCGCCCGGGCAATGGCCAGCAGCTGGCACTGGCCCTGACTGAGCCCGGCCCCGGCGCCCTTCAGCACCGTCCGGTACCCCTGGGGCAGGTGCCGGATGAAGTCATCGGCCCCGGCCAGTTTGGCCGCTGCCACACATTCTTCATCGGTGGCCTCCAGCCTTCCGTACCGGATGTTTTCCAGCACTGTGGCGGTAAACAGTACCGTATTCTGGAGCACCATCCCCAGTGAACGGCGGAGGGCTCCCTTCCGGATCTGTTCCAGGGGAATTCCGTCGTAGGTTATGGTCCCGGAGGAAATGTCATAGAACCGGGTCAGCAGGTTGGTGATGGTGGTCTTCCCGGCTCCCGTGGCCCCCACCAGGGCGATTTTCTGTCCCGGCAGGGCGTCCAGGGAAATATCCTGGAGGATGGGCTTACCCTTTTCATAGCCGAAAGAGACATGGCGGAAATGGACTTCCCCGGTAAGAGGACGCAGTTCCTCCCGGCCCTTCCCTTGGGGGATCACCCAGGCCCAGTGCCGGACTCCGGCGCCTCCTTCCACCGGCCGCAGTTCAACGGTGCCCCGGTCCTCTTCCGGTTCCTCTTCCAGCAGGCCGAAGATCCGTTCCGCCCCGGCCATGCCCATGACCATGGCGTTGATCTGGGGAGAGATCATCTGGATATTGGCGGCGAACTGCCGGCTCATACCCAGGAACGGCACCATCACCGCCAGGCTGAAGGGCAGCCCGGACAGGGACAGGTTGGGCACCTGCCGTTCCAGGAACAGCCCCCCGCAGGCCGCTACGATGATGTAGATCAGATAGCTTACATTGTTCAGGATGGGCATCAGGGTGTTGGAATACCGGTTGGCCTGGTACGACGCCTCATACAGGGCCTGGTTCACCTGGTCGAACGCCCCCCGGGTAGCTTTTTCGTGGTTGAACACCCGGATGACCTTGCTCCCGTTGATGCTCTCTTCCATGAATCCTTCGCATGCCCCCAGGGTATGCTGCTGTTCCATGAAATACCGGGCGCTGCGGCCTCCCACCTTCCGGGTGATGGCCACGGACCAGAGAGACCCGCCCACCACCACCAGGCTCATCCAAACACTGTACCAGAGCATGATGATAAGGAGCACCGTCAATGTCACCGCCGTGACGCACAGCTGGGGGAAGGCCTGGGAGATCAGCTGCCGCAGGGCATCCACGTCGTTGGTGTAATAGCTCATCAGATCCCCCCGCTGGTGCCGGTCGAACCAGCCCAGGGGCAGGGTTTCCATGTGGGTGAACAGCTTTTCCCGAATCTTGGCCAAGCATCCCTGGTTGAACACTGCCAGCAGCTGGTTGTAGGCCACATTGGCCGCCAGGGACACCAGGTACAGCAGGGCCAGGATCCGCACATACCCGTAGATTTCCGGCCGGACCGCGGACCAGGACAGGTTCCGGGTCCAGGCGTCTTCCAGCACCGCCACCACTTTCTGCATGAACACCGCCGGCAGGGACAGGATCCCTGCATTGAGGAAAATCAGCCCTAGGATGGCCGGCAGCAGACGGGGATAGAACCCCCACAGGGCCTTGAAGGACCGCCAGACCATTTTCCGGCTGAGGATTTTTTTCTTATGCCCCATGGCAGCTCCCCTCCTCTCCGATCAGGTTCTGAGACCGGGCCATTTCCTGGTAGATGCCATCGGTCCGGAGCAGCTCCTCATGGGTGCCGATTCCGTGGATCCGCCCCTTGTCCAGCACCAGGATCCGGTCCGCCCGTTCCACCGAGGAAATCCGCTGGGCGATGATGAAGGTGGTGGTGCCGGGAAGAGCGGTGGCCAGGGCCTCCCAGATGGCTCGGTCCGTGCGGGTATCCACGGCGGAAGTGCTGTCATCCAGAATCAGGATCTTGGGCCGTTTCAGCAGGGCCCGGGCCAGGCACAGCCGCTGCTTCTGGCCCCCGGACAGATTGGTGCCTCCCTGTTCGATCCAGGTGTCATACCCCTTGGGCAGCCGGCGGATAAAGCCGTCCGCACAGGCCCAGCGGCAGGCTTCTTCCAGCTCTTCCTGCCCGGCCCGGGGATTCCCCCAACGGAGATTGTCCGCCACGGTACCGGAAAACAGCAGGTTCTTCTGGAGCACCATGGCCACACTGTCCCGGAGGACTTCCAGCCCGTACCGGCGCACATCCACGCCCCCCACCCGGACAGAGCCTGCGGTCACATCGTAAAGCCGTGGAATCAGCTGGACCAGGGAGGATTTGCCGCTGCCGGTGCCTCCCACGATACCCAGGGTCTCCCCGCTCCGGACGGACAGGGTGATATCCTGGAGCACCGGTTCCCCGGTACTCCCTTCATACTGGAAGGAAACTCCGTCGAACGCCACAGACCCGTCCCGGACGGTTTCCACCGGCTGCTCCGGGGAGGTAAGGGTGCTCCGTTCCTCCAGCACTTCCCGGACCCGCTGGACCGATTCTTCCGTAAAGGTGAGCATCACCAGGATCATGGACAGCATCATCAGGGACCCCAGGATCTGGAAGCTGTAGGTGAGCAGGGTGGAAAACTGCCCGATATCCAGCAGCTGTCCCCGGCTGGTGACGATGATCCGGGATCCCTGGGTCAAGAGGAACACCATGATCCCGTAGATACAGATCTGCATCAGGGGATTGTTCAGGGCCACATACCGCTCCCCTTGGGTGAAGAGGGCCTGGACCTTCCGGGCCGTGGCATTGAATTTCTCCTTTTCCGTTTCTTCCCGGACGAAGGACTTGACCACCCGGATGCCCTTGATGTTTTCTTCCACATTGTCGTTCAGGGCATCGTACTGGGGGAAGCCCTTCCGGAACTGGGCCACGGACAGCACGGCGATTTTGTAAAGGCCCCAGCCCAGCACGGGAATCACCACCAAAAAGCACAGGGCCATCCGTCCCCCCATGTACCAGGCCATGAAAAAGGAGGCCAGCAGGTTGAAGGGGGCCCGGAAGGCCGTCCGCACCAGCATCATGAAAGCCATCTGGATGTTCTGGATGTCCGTGGTGAGCCGGGTCACCAGGGAAGCGGAAGAAAAACGGTCGATGTTCCCGAAGGAAAATTGCTGGATCTGGCTGAACACGTCCTGGCGCAGGTTCCGGGCAAAGCCGCAGGACGCCCGGGCACAGGTGATCCCGGCCAAATAGCCGCAGCCCAGGGCGCACAAGGCCATCAGGAGCAGGATCCCGCTGTAATGGAGGATCCGGTCCAGGCCGCAGCCGGCCTTCACCTCGTTGACCAGAAGGGCGATCTCATAGGGGATCAGGGCCTCGAACACCACTTCCCCCATCACCGTGATGGGGGTCAGGAGGGCATCCTTTTTGAATTCCCGGAGGGACCGGAGCATCAGGCTCCAGGATTCCCGCCGGGTCCCCCCGCCTGCTGTTCCAGCACCGTTCCGCATTTTTTCCATAGCGATCACCTATTTCGTTTTCCAGCTGCCGCTCAGTTCCCGCTGGCCAAGGCCAGGCCGTATACATGGGCCACGCCGCCCCGCTTCAGGGTTTTGGCCGCCTCTTCCAGGGTGCTTCCGGTGGTGCAGATATCGTCACAGAGCAGCACGATATCCGGCAGGTCTTCCTGCCGGCCCAATGTAAAGCAGCCTTGGATGTTCTTTTTCCGTTCTTCCGAAGTCAGCCCATATTGGGGCCGGGTGGCCCGGTTCCGGACCAGCAGGGTCTCCCAACGGTACCCGGCTTCACGGCACCAGGGCCGGAAGATCTCTTCCGGCAGGTCGTATCCCCGCTGTTCCCTCCGTTCCGGGTCCGTGGGGATACCCGTAACGGCCAGTTTTACGGAAGGAGGCAGCTGCCAGGAGAATTTCTTTTCCCGGTGGACTCCCTGGCTCCACTCTTCCGCCAACCGGGGCAGCAGGTCTTCTCTTTCTCGGAACTTAGCCATCTGCAGGGCTTTTTGGATGCCGCCGGCATAATCCAACAGGAAGAAGAGGCCATCCAGGTGAGGACAGTCCAGACTGCAAGGCTGAAAAGAACGGGGATGCCAGATCCCCCTCCGGCAGGGATCGCAAAGAGCTCCTTTTCCCCGGACTTCCTCCCCACAGCCTGGACAGTGATGCGGGTAGAATAGAGATTGGAGCAGGGACAGGATGGATGAAAACATGGGGCACCTCCGGGAATCACAAGGAATCAGACGTCAGGACGCCCCTTGCAGGGGGCTCTCAGAAGCCAGCTTGTCAGCAATGGATCTTTCTTTCCCATGGAATTCTGGCGTCTGACGTATCGAGGGGCTGCTGCGCTGGCCCAAGCCCCGTGTCTGACTTCTTCATTCACTGTACCTCTTCAGCCGCTCTGCCAGCAGGCTGTACCGCTTCCGGGTCTTATCGTTTTCCACCGCCAGGCGCAGGGCCCGCTGACTGCCAGCCAGATACACCTGTTTCTTAGCCCGGGTGATAGCTGTATAGAACAGATTCCGCTGGAGCAGGAGGTAGTGGCTCATCACCAACGGCATGATGACGGCGCCATATTCGCTGCCCTGGGATTTATGGACACTCATGGCATAAGCCAGGCGCAGGTCCGAGATCTCTGCCCCTTCATAAGTCACAGCTTCCCCTTCTGCCCGATCCGGGAAATCCACTGTCACATAAGCTCCCTGGATGCTGCGGACCCGTCCGATATCTCCATTGAACACATTCTTATCATAATTGTTCCGGATCTGCATCACCTTGTCCCCTTCCCGGAGGGCCAGGAAACTGGTATGGAACTCTCTCTTTTCTGGATCCGGCGGATTCACCCGGGCCTGGATCAAGGTATTCAGGTTCTCCACCCCGCACAGGTTCTTGTGCATGGGCGTCAGCACCTGGACATTTTCCAGAGGGTCCTGCCCTGCCAATCTGGCGTACAGATCCACCACGTAATGCATGGTCTCTTCTTCCGTAGCGAATTCCCGGAAGCTGAAATCCGTCTCTCCTTCCCACTGGGGCATCGCTCCCTGGTTGATCCGGTGGGCATTCCGGACGATGGGGCTCAGTTCCGCCTGCCGGAACACGTTTTCCAGGCGGACGATGGGCATGGTCCCGCTGCGGATGATATCCTGGAGCACGGAGCCGGGACCTACGCTGGGCAGCTGGTCCACATCCCCTACTAAGATCAGCCGGCAGCCCAGGGGCAGGGCCTTCAGCAGATTGTACATCAGGACGATGTCCATCATGGAAGCCTCATCCACGATCACGGCATCCGCCTCCAGGGGATTGCTTTCATCCCGGCCCCAGAAGGAATCGCCTTCTCCGTTAGGGGTATATTCCAGCAGCCGATGGACGGTCTGGGCTGGCTTCCCAGCACTTTCTGCCAAGCGTTTGGCAGCCCGTCCCGTAGGCGCTGCCAGGAGGATCTTGCATCCCGCCTGTTCCATCACCGAAAGGATCCCCTTAATGACCGTGGTCTTCCCGGTGCCGGGACCGCCGGTGAGCACAAAGACCCCGTGATCCACGGAAGCTTTCACGGCTTCTGCCTGTTCCGGCGCCAGATGGATCCGTTCGTCCTGTTCCCATTCCTGGATGATCTTTTGGTAATCCACCTTCCACAGAGCATTCACATTATCCCGGAGTGCCAGCAGCCGATGGGCGACCCCCTCTTCTGCCCGGTACAGGTATTCTGGGTATACGCACACATGATCTCCCCTGTCTTCCGTCCGGAGAAGATTGTCCTTCAAGAGCTGCTGGAACACCTGTTCTACTTCCAGGGGATCCACCTGGAGGACTTTGGCTGCCATACCCACCAGCCACCGGTCCGGCACACAGGTATGGCCCTGGCTGGCGCCTTGGAGCAGGGTATAGTGGATCCCTGCCCGGATCCGGTCTTCATCATGCTCATCCACCCCCAGATTCCTGGCCAGGGCATCTGCGGTACGGAAACCGATGCCGTCCACTTCTTCTGCCAGGCAATAGGGGTTGTTGCTGATCCGGGTCACCGCCGTATTGCCGTAGAGGGCCTGGATCCGAGGGGCATAATTGCCACTGATGCCGTGGCTCTCCAGGAAAAAGATCAGTTCCCGATTGTCTTTCAACTCTCCATAAGAAGCCACGATGGCTTCTGCCTTTTTCTTCCCGATGCCGTTGACTTCCCGCAGCCGTTCCGGAGATTGCTCCAGGATCTTCAGGGTCTCTTCCCCGAACTTGTCCACGATCCGCTGGGCCATGGCCGGACCCACGCCCTTCAAGACGCCGCTGCCCAGCATCTTCACCAGGCCTTCTGCTCCCTTAGGCTGGACAGCTTCCCAGCTCTGGGCTTGGAACTGTCTCCCGAACCGGGGATGGTCCCCCCACTCTCCCACAAGGCGCACCTGTTCTCCTGCAAAAGGAGCCCGCCCCTTATAGACAACGGAAATCGTCCCCACTTCCGGATTTTCTCCCCGGAACACACAGAAGGTCCCTTCTGCAGCCTGAAATACGATATTCTTTATGGTGAGTTCAATAGATACTGGTCCGGACATGCCCCATGGTTCCTCCTGAACATATGTTTTACTTATTATAGCACAGTTTTCCGTTTTTTTTGACAGTGACTATTGGATTACGGTATAATAAGGAAGCTGAAATCAGGACAAAATTTGAAGCATCCCAAAGGAAGTGAACGCCACGTGATTGGAAAAGGTACCCAAGCTGCATTGGACATGTACCGTTGTATGGAAGAAGTCGTATTCGATAAAGAAAAAATCAGAGATATATTAGAAGCAGCGGCTGAACGCTTCAGTCTGAAGGAACTGGCCCTATATGCTACGGAGAATGATGAAGGGGACGATTTTTGCTTCGTCATGCTGTGTACCAATGGCCATATTTTCCTCCATGTATTCCCCAGTTACGGCTATGTGGAAGCCGATGTCTTTACGCTGGAAAGCGCTGCCAGCCCGGAACAGGTAGCGGTGTTCCTGCGCCAGGAGTTCGGGCCTGACCAGACCAAACTCACCACCCTGAAGCGGGGAGACTATGGCTCGATCAAAGACATGAAGCCTCAGCGGAAAAAAATGGTCAAACCCATCCGCCGGGCCAAGAACGCCGGCGCCAAACTGAAGAAATTCATGACCTGGAAAAAGAACAAAGAATGAAGAAGGCGGCCAAGGGCCGCAAGAGACCAGCACAGCTGGCTCTGCTAAAAAAACTAAGCTGTGGAACCTGCCCGGCCAGAAATGCCGGTCCCTGTTTCACAGCTTCTTTTGCAGACAAAGGAAGAACGCATCATGAAATACATCTGTTGGGATATCGACGGGACCCTGCTCCTGACCAATTATGCGGGAGTCGCCGCCATGAAGGATACCATCAAGGAATTGTACGGCCTGGATCAATTTGAATTCACCTACGGCATGGCCGGCCGGACGGACACCTATATCGCCCGTAAAGCCATCGAAGGCATCCAAGGCCGCTGCAACCCGGAAGAAATAGCCCATATGCTGACTGCATACGGCCACAAGCTGCCTGCGTCTTTGGTGGAAAAAAACGGGCACCTGCTCCCGCATGTCAAAGAGACCCTGGAATGGATCCGGCAGGATCCCGGGACCACCTCTCTGCTGCTCACCGGGAACTGTGAAGCTGCCGCTCATGCCAAGCTCCAGTATTTCGGCATCGAAAAGGAATTCGACTATGGCCGCAGTGCCTTCGGGGAAATCAGTGAGCTCCGGGACGACCTGTCCAAGGCATTATGGGAAAAAGTCCTGGAAGCAGATCCTGCCGTGACTCCCGATCAGCTCATCGTGGTGGGAGATACGCCCCATGACATCACCTGTGCCCAGGCCATCGGTGTCCGGAGCCTGATTGTCCTGAAGGGTTCCTCTTATCCAAAGGACCGTCTGGAAGCCTATCATCCCTGGAAAATCATACCGGAACTGCCGAAAGATCCCCGTGACTTTTCTGCCATCCTGGAGGAGGCCTGAAACATGTTTGGAAAGAAATCATTTCTCACGCTCCTGCTGGTTTTCGCTGCGGCTGCACCTGCCCTAGCCTACCGGCAAAGCGATGTGGACCGCTTGCAGGCCACCCGTTCCTGCCCAGGGGGGGATCTGCGGGGAGCTTATCTGCGGGATGCGGACCTGACCGGTGCCAACCTCCAGGGGGCGGATCTGAGCTATGCCAATCTGACCAATGCCATCCTGGAAGATGCCGATCTGAAAGAAGCTAACCTCCAGAAAGCCAGCCTCCGCAACGCCTATATGGCCGGTTCCGATCTGGAAGGAGCGGACCTATCCAACGCCAATTTTTCCCATACTGTCCTGAACCGCAGCTCCCTGGTAGGGGTCACTGCGTACCGGACCAGTTTCTCCCATGCACTCCTGACTTTTGCCAATCTGTATACGGCGGATCTGCGGGAAAGCAATTTCGACTACGCCAACGGAGCCATGGCGAATTTCTTTTCTGCCAACCTGGCCCGGAGCTGGTTCTTCGGCACTCAGCTGCGGGGAGCCAACTTTACTTCTGCCAATCTGTACAATGCCCGCCTCCGCCGAGCCAGCCTGCCGGAAGCCAATTTCAAGAACGCCAATCTCATGAGTGCCTCCCTGGAAGGGAGCAATCTGAGCAAGGCCGTGCTCACCAATGCCAATCTGGATGATGCCGACCTGAGCCACGCCAACCTGGAAGGGACCCAATTTACCAGTACAGAACTGGAAATGGCGTACAGGAAATAGAAAGAAGGGGTTGTGAAAAAATGATCTCTCATTTTTTCACAGCCCCTTTTGTCACATTACCTTCTCCAAGATCTGTTCTGGCCGGTCGATGAGGGCGGTGGGTTCCAGAGCCGCCAATTCATCCCGGTCCCGGAAGCCCCAAGTGACCAGGAAACAGTCCATGCCAGCGTTGTCCGCTGTCTTTTTGTCCACTTCGGAATCGCCCACATATACAGCCTGTTCTCGAGAGATCCCCAGTTCTTCCAGGGCCTTGAACACGGTATCCGGAGCCGGTTTCCGACGGATTTCCCTGCTTTCGCCGATGGCCACCTGCAGGGTTTCCGGGAAATACCGGTTTCGGAGTTCCAAGACCGCCGGGTGTGCTTTGTTAGAAACGATGGCCATTCGGATGCCCTTCTGCTGCAACTGGCAGAGCAGTTCAGGGATCCCCTTATAGGGGCGGGTCTCTTCATTGCAGTGTTCCAGGTAATATCCCCGGAAAAACTGGAAAACCGCCTGGAACTGCTCCTCTCCGATATCTTCAGGCAGCGAAAGCCGCAGCAGCCTTTCCAGCCCATTGCCCAGGGCCCGCCGCACCTGCAGCCGTGTTCTCTGTGCATAGCCATATTTTCGGCAGGCTGCATCCACGGCCTTCCACAGATCCGTCAGGGTATCTAGCAAGGTCCCATCCAGATCAAAGATCACTCCTTGATATTTCATGGATATCCCCTCCTCTTTCATGGATGGTTGTCCATGGAAGAATCTGTCTTCCATGGACCTACAGGGAAGATGATACCACATCCTGCCAAATTATGATACAATAAAAGAATCAAACTGAAGGAGAGTGCGTCCATGAAAATCGTACGTTCTTTATTCTTATCCGCCATCCTGGTACTGTCGGCAGCCCTGACAGTCTTTGCTTCCCCGGAAGCTCCCACCGATCAGGAAGTAGCCCAGGCTTTCCAGGAAGCCAACACTGTTTTCGAATGGTTCGAACACCATCCGCTGAAAACAGACGGCAAGGGAGAACGAGACACCGGATATATGATCTACTATACGGTAGCCGACAAAAAGTATCCCACTATGCTGGCCCTGAAGACCCGGGTCAACGAATGTTTCACCGAAGCCCTGTCCAGTTTCATCATCAGCGACAGCCGGATGTACCGGGAATTTGATGGGAAGCTGTATGTAGCCCCCAGCGCCAAGGCCCTGGATCCGCGGAAAGGGACTTCCACCATCAACATCGTCCGGGAATCCCCCACCCGCATCAACCTGGAGATTTCCACTCCCATCATGGAAGATCCAATCCATGGCAAGACCAATGTAGTAGAAACCAAAAAGACCATCTTCCCTTATGTGAAGACCCTGAAAGGCTGGCGTTTCTCCTATTTTGAATCGCTGGAATAAAAAAAGAGCTGTTGCACGCGCAACAGCTCTTTTTTTATACAGAAATTACTTGCCTTCTGCTGCAATGGCGTCGCTGGCGCAGACAGCCACTACATCCACTACGTCCTGGGTGGAGCAGCCGCGGCTCAGGTCCAGGACAGGTTTAGCCAGGCCCTGCACCAGAGGCCCCAGGCAGGTGGCACCGCTGAACCGTTCAACCAGTTTGTAGCCAATGTTGGCAGCGCACAGGTTCGGGAAGATCAGCACGTTGGCATGACCGGCCACTTTGGAGCCAGGAGCCTTCCGTTCGCCCACTTCGGGAACCAGGGCAGCATCAGCCTGCAGTTCGCCGTCGAAAGCGAAGTCCACGTTCCGGGATTTCAGGATTTCAACGGCTTCTTTGACTTTGTCCACTTCTTCACCGGAGCCGGAGCCTTTGGTGGAGTAGCACAGCAGAGCCACTTTCGGTTCTGCGATTTCCAGGGTGGTCTTAGCCCGTTCAGCGCAGCTGACAGCGATATCAGCCAGCTGTTCAGCAGTCGGTTCGATGATGACGCCGCAGTCGCCGAAGACCAGCTTGCCATGATCGCCCAGGTTTTCTTTGTCGCTCAGCACGATGAATCCGCTGCATACGGTCTTGTTGCCAGGTTTCACCCCAACAACCTGCAGGCCGGCTTTGATGGTGTCAGCGGAAGTCCGGGTGGAACCGGAAACGACGCCGTCAGCATCGCCCATGGCCAACAGGCCAGCCCCAAAGAAGGTGGTATCTTTCAGCATGATTTCCCGTGCTTTTTCCACGGTCATGCCCTTTTTCTTTCTCCGTTCTGCAAAATAAGCACACAGTTCGTCCATCTTTTCATAGGTTGCAGGGTTGACGATTTTCACGCCGTCAAAGCTGATGCCCAGACGTTCTGCATCTTTCTGCAGTTTGGCAGGATCCCCTACCAGCACGATTTTAGCAAACCCTTCCTTCGTAACGATAGCAGCAGCCTTCAGGGCTCTGTCACTGTCGTTTTCCGGCAGCACAATCACCTTTTGTGCAGGTTTTACACGAGCCTTCAGTTCGTCCATAAATGCCATTCCATATCACTCCTACCCAAATATTAAAAGGCTGGCGCCAAGCGCCCCTTTTCACAGTCTATATTATATCACTTTTTACACCAATGCCAAATCAGAACTTTTCCCAATGTAAAACAGGTAATATTCTGATAATACAGGAGAATAGAACGGAACTTCTGCCCTGAAACAGCTAAGGGGCGCTGCACAAAATTGTACAGCACCCCTTTTTCCTCGACAGATCCGGCTCAGCCGATCCCGCCCAGAGCGGCCCCGATGACCAGGGCAGCAATGGCAATGACACAGAACACGTATTTCCCTAAGGGATAGAACCAAGCGCCGATGGGCGTTTCCCTCCCGGTATTGACAGCCTTGAGGACGAATTCTTTTCCGCCCACCCAGTAGAACATCAGGCCAGCCAGGACAGCACCCAAGGGGCAGATGTAGATGGAGACCACGTCCATCCATTCAGAGACGATGCCCTGGATGAGGAGGGCCGATACACAGCCCAGCACCCCGATGGTAGCTACAGCCGGCATCCGTCTGAAGCCGAACTGTTCCTGGAGGGTAGCGACCGGAGCCTCATACAGGTTCACCAGGGAGCTGACCCCGGCGAACAGCACACAGATGAAGAATATGATGACCACCAGACGGCCTGCGGGCATGCCGTTGAACACCGGGATTAGATGGATGAACATCAGGCCGGGTCCGCCGGAAGAGAGCTTTTCACCGGTGATGGCCATGGCCGGGATGATCACGCAGGCCGCCAGCATGGCGGAAAGCAGGTTGAAGAATGCTACATATTTGGCAGCCCCCACCACGTCTTCCTTATCGCTAAGGTAGGATCCGTAGATGACCGTACCGCTGCCGGCGATGGACAGGGTGAAGAAAGCCTGGCCGAAGGCATAGACCCAGACAAAAGGATTCTTCAGCCCTTCTGGATTGAACGTGAAGATATATTGGTAGCCGGCTTCCGATTTATCCAAGATGAACACATAGCAGAGCAGGAACAGGAACATGGTGAAGAGGGCCGGCATCATGATCTTGTTGGCTTTTTCGATGCCGCTGGCAACTCCCATCCCCATGATCAGGAAGGAACCCAGGCAGGCCACGATCAGCCAGAAATTGTTGCCGAAAGTAGTGGCCGTGGTTTCAAACAAGCTGGCGATCCGAGGCAGGTCCTGCCCCATAGCCGACAGGCTTCCGGTAAAGGCCAGATAGGTGTATTTCACCACCCAGCCCACCACACAGGTATAGCCGATGGCCAGGGCCAGGGAGCCCAGCACAGGGATCATGCCGATCCATTCCCCCTTCTTCCGGTCATGCCAGCGCAGTTCCGTGGCTGTGCCAAAGGCGCCGATAGGGCCGGCTTTGGCAATCCGTCCAAAAGACATTTCTTCGATGACGCCGGTAGCGGCGATCAGGATGACAAAGAAGAAAAAGGGAATCAGGAAGGTCATCCCGCCGTATTTCGATACCATGACGGGAAAGCGCCAGATGTTCCCCATCCCTACGGCAGATCCGATGCAGGCTAAGATAAATCCCCACTTGGACTGGAATCCGTCTCGTTGTTCCTCGGCAGCTGTTTCTTCAATCATTACAGTAGTTTCTTCGTTCATTTTTTCTCCTCCTGGAGGACAATAAAAATATTATAGCATTTTGCGAAATAATTTGAAATAAAAGAAAATGAGAACAATTAAGAAAGGAGCGATTCCTTAGGGGATAAGGAATCGCTCCTGAGCCAGTGGATAAAGAAGCGTGTAAGGCGTTCCTTCTCTTTGGATTTGCCTATTTCTTATTTTTGGTCTTCAGAAGGAGCATAGGGTTCCAGGAAGGCGTGGAAGTGGCGCATAGGCAGTTTATGTCCCCAGATGATGCGCATGTTGGGGATGCTGGCCCGATCTTCATACAGTGCCTTCACAGCAGCGATCACATAGTCCAGGTGTTCCTGGGTCAGACGGCTGCGGTCGATAGCAAACCGTACCACGTTGGCCAGTTCTGCCTGCTGTTCCGGAGTCTTCAGGTCATATTCCATGGAATAGTCGCCCAATTCGGAAACCCGGATGCCGTAGCGGCGGATCAGTTCCAGGGAGAAGCCTTCGCCGGCGAAAGTAGTATGATCCCGTTTGCCGTCGAAGAATTCATCCATGTTGATGTATACAGCGTGACCACCTGCAGGCAGGACAACCCCTTTGACACCGGCTTTGTAGAAGCCCTGAGCCAGGTATTCACACTGTTGTACCCGTTCATGCATGTAGTTGAAGTCACAGGATTCATACAGACCCACTGCCAGAGCCATGATATCCCGGCCGCTCATGCCGCCGTAGGAATCGTTCCCATAGCAGGAAATCTGTTTCACTTTCAGCAGTACGCCCACGTCAGTCTTGATGGAGCCGTCTTCGTTGAAGTCGGAGAAGTTCTTCCAGAACAGTCCTCTGTCGCGGAAGGCCAGCATGCCGCCCATGTTGGCATGGCCGTCTTTCTTGGCGGACATGGTAAAGGCATCGCAGTAGGAGAACATTTCGGAGGCGATTTCTGCAATGGATTTATCTTGGTAGCCTTCTTCGTTCATCTTGATGAAGTAGCAGTTTTCTGCCCATCTTGCCACGTCGAATACCAGAGGGATGTTGTATTTATGGGCGACCCGGTTGATTTCTTTGATGTTGCCCATGGAAACAGGCTGTCCGCAGATGGGATTGTTGGTGATGCAAGTGAAGATCAGAGGAATATTTTCCGGACCTACACCCTGGATCAGCTGTTCCAGTTTTTCGATATCCATGTTCCCTTTGAAGGGATTCTTTTCATATTTACCGCCTTCGGGGACTTCGTACAGGATTTCCTTATGATACAGGTTCCGAGGGATGGAGCCCATTTGTTTGATATTCCCTTCGGTGGTATCGAAGTGACCGTTGGAAGGAATGGTGAACACTTTACCCGGATGGCGTTTGGCCAAAATCTTCCGGACGATTTCCATCAGGACGGATTCAGCAGCACGGCCCTGTTGGATGATGAAGCTGTTGGGCCGTTCCATCTGAGCAGCGCCACCGTTGAACAGGCCGCCTTCATATTCGCACAGATAGACTTCGTCCATCATTTTTTCCACGTCCCGGCAGTCGGTGCGGACCAGGTCGATGATCTTCTTCCAGTTCTTTTCGCCGCCCCGTTCGAAGATGTCCCGGAACGTATCCAGCAATACATAGTAACCGGTGTTCCGTCCATAGGCTTCATCGCCCAGGAACAGGCTGGCCCACTGTTGGTTGGTCATGGCCGTGGTGCCGGAGTCGGAGAGCATGTCCACCGTCAGCATGCCGGCAGGGAAAGCGAATTCATTGTAGTGGGTTGCTTTCAGGGCACGTTCCCGCTGTTCAACGGTGACATCAGGGATATCACGCACAGCGAAGGTGTAATGATGAGGAGCAGGGACGTTCAGTGGATACGTTTTCATAAAATTTACCTCCTATAATTGGGTGTGGCCACCCGATAAATTATACGAGACACCCCGGTTATCGCAGCTTCTCCACAGAGCATCAAATAACGATGAGCGGTCAGTATCTGTTTGGCACAATCAGGATGTGATAATTAATTATTATTTATTGAGTTTATTTTCTTGTTTATTTCCTGATTGCATGTTTATGATACCTTTTTATCAGAAATTTGTCAACACTTTTCTCTTTTATTTTTTATTTTTTCTTACATCTTATTTTATGAGACTAATTTACTATTTATTTTCTATATATGATATTTTTTTATTATTTTATTGTAATTTAAAGGGATCCATAGTAAAATAAGAAGAAACAGTGCCTGGAGCACACCAAGAAAGGAGCCCATGATGTCACCCTTCCAGCTCAGGAAATTCACCCAGCTTGTAGAATTCTTAAGTCTCACCCTGGGACCGGATTACGAAATCGTTCTTTATGACATGAAACAAGATACGCCCTGTGTGGTTGCCATCGCCAACGGCCATATCACCGGCCGCACTGTAGGTGCCCAGATGACAAAGGCCGCCCGGGACATGCTGGCCCAAAAAAGTTATGAAAAAGAAAACTGGAAGCTGAACTATCAAGGGGTTTCCGCCAATGGCCATCTGCTCCGCTGTTCCAGCATGTTTCTCAAGGACAAGGATGGAAGCCTGATTGGCCTTCTCTGTATCAATTTCGATGATTCCCGGTACCGTGCTCTTTCTTCCAAAGTCTACAGCCTCTGCCATCCAGACCAGTACATCAACGCGGAACCCAGCTTCTTTTCCTATACCGATCTCCATGTCATGGATCTGGAAGACAGAGTGGAATCCCCCATCCTCAAAGGTCCGGAGCTGACTTCCTCTTTTTCAGCTGCATCTGCTGAACCTGCCCCCTCCAAGGAGCCGGAGACTTCCGGAGAAACCAGCGGTTCCCTGGATGCCATCCTGGATGGAGTGCTGCATCAGGACCTGGCTGCTTCCCCCGTGGCGGAGAAAATGACCCAGAAGAAAAAGCTGGATCTGACCCGGACCCTGGAGCAAAAAGGGTTCTTCCTGCTAAAAGGAGCCGTCCCCAAGGCGGCGGAAGCCCTCCACTGCTCCCAGGCCACCATGTACCGCTATCTGACCCAAATCAAAAAGGAAAAAGAATAAGAAAAATCCGTGAAAAAATGAGAAATCATTTTTTCACGGATTTTTTATTCTCCCAACTTCAGGCTGGGATCTGCATTCAGGTCCAGGCGGGCGAAATCCTGATTCAGATACTGGTAATACCCCCTCACCCCGATCATCACCGCATTATCCGTACAAAGGATGGGCGTGGGATGGACCAGTTCCGCTCCTGCTTCCCTGGCACCTTCCGCCAGTGCTTCCTGGAGATGCCGGTTAGCTGAAACCCCTCCGGCCAAGACGATCTTTTTCAGGCCCGTGGCCCGGATGGCCTCCTGGCTCCTTTTGACCAATACATCCACGATGGCCTGCTGGAAGGAGGCTGCCACATCTTCCCGGCGGAAGTCGCTTTTCCGCTGTTCTTCCGTATGGAGATAATTGATGACGGCACTCTTGAGGCCGCTGAAACTGAAATCATAGCAGCCAGCCGGGAGCGGTCTGGGAAAATCCACGGCTTCCGGGTCCCCGGTCTGGGCCAGTCGTTCGATTTCCGGGCCTCCCGGATAGGGCAGCCCCATGAACCGGGCGATTTTGTCAAAAGCCTCCCCAGCTGCATCATCCCGGGTCTGGCCCAGGAGCCGGAAGGTATTGTAATCTTCCACCACCAAAAGGGAAGTATGTCCCCCGCTGACCACCAGGGCCAGGAAGGGCGGCTGCAAGTCCGGATCGGCCAGGAAATTGGCAAATACATGGCCTTCCAGGTGGTTCACCCCGATCAAAGGCTTCCCAATGCCCAGGGCCAGCCCCTTGGCAGCACTGAGGCCCACCAGGAGCGCCCCCACCAGTCCCGGTCCATAGGTGACCGCGATGGCGTCCACGTCCTGCAGGGTCAGGGCAGCGTCGGTAAGTGCCTTATGGATCACCGGCATCACATGCTCGATATGTTTCCGGGAAGCGATTTCCGGCACCACGCCTCCGAATTTCCGATGGACCAGGATCTGGGTGGATACCACATTGGACAGCACTTCCCGTCCGTTCCGCACCACCGCCGCAGCGGTCTCGTCACAGCTGCTTTCGATTCCCAAAATATTGATTGCTTTTTCCGTCATAATCTCCTCAATTCACAGGTCTCGGCGCATCAAGATGGCCGCTTCCCCATTGTCTCCATAGTACCCGGGACGCCTCCCGCATTCCGCAAATCCCACATGGTCGTAGGTCCGGCGGGCAGGAAGATTCCCTTCCCGGACTTCCAGGGTCATTTCTGTCGCTTCCAGCCGGACGGCTTCCGCCAGCATAGCTTCCAAGAGGGCCAGTCCCAGCTTTTCCCCCCGCCGTTTCGGGTCCACTGCCAGGCGCATGACCTGGGCTTCTCCAGCCACCAGCCAGAACCCCCCGAAAGCCACAGGCTGGCCTTGATCCAACAGGGCGATATAATGGCTCAGCCGGCCCGTCAATTCCTCCAACCAGGTCCCTTCCGTCCAAGCTTCGGCGAAGGAACCTGCGTCCAAAGGCAGCAGCCAGGACAGATCTTCCCGGATGAGCGGCCTTACCGTCCTTCCGGATGTCTCTTTTCCCATAATTCCTCCGCTTCCGACCGACGGATATAGAAGGGGTCCATGCCGAAATAGCTGTGGAGATCCCCGCCCGGTACATACTGGGCGGCTCCCAGGATGGCCACCGAAGAACCTCTGGGCAGACGGGCGCTTTCCGGAGCCAGGCTGACTCGGTCACAGTTTTCCGTACCCGGCACCCGATGGCATTCTCCCAAGAGGATGGCCGGTTCTTTCCCTTCTTGGAGCTGGGCGGCCAGTTCTTTGGCTGCCGCGATCCGCACCGGTCCACTTTCCACCAGGCGGTCTTCTTCCCATCGGTAGCTGCCCACATACAGATTGCCCTTCTGGGCATCCAGAACGGGTACCAGCCGTACCCCTGCCACCGGCAGATTATAGGCGATGGCCTTCAGGGTATCCACAGCCACCAGGGGCAGACCCAAGGCATAAGCCATAGCCTCCGCCGTAGCCATGCCGATCCGCAGGCCCGTAAAGGAACCCGGCCCCCGGCTTATGGCAATCAGCTCCAGCTGTTTTTTTTCTACCCGGGCCAGCTTCAGCAGGGTTTCCAGCTGGGGCACCAGCCCCTCCGAATGGGTCAGCCCCACATTCACTTCCAGGCTCCCTAAGATTTTCTTGTTGTCACAGACGGCCACGGAGCAAACCCGGGTCGCTGTATCGATTCCCAATGTCAGCACGTTTTCAACCTTCCCAGCCCTTTGGAGCCACGAGAGCCCGGGCCAATTCCTCATACCGCCTGCCATGGGGACACAGTTCAATCTGCCGTCCCTCTCCCTGGCGGGTCAATTTCAATTCCAGATTTTCTTCCGGCATGTATTCCGGGAACAGTTCCGCCCACTCGATGAACGTCACCCCGTCACCGCCGGCATATTCGGAAAACCCGATATCTTCCAGTTCCTCCGGCCAGTTGATCCGGTACAGGTCGAAATGTTTGATGTTCAGCCTGCTGCCATGGTAGACATTCATCAGCGAAAAAGTAGGAGATGTCACTTCCTGTGGATCCACGCCCAGTGCCACGGCTGCCGCGGTCGCCAGACAGGTCTTCCCCGTTCCCAGGTCCCCGTCCAGGAGGAATACATCCCCGTCCCGGCACAGGCTCCCTAACTTCCGGCCCAGTGCCTCCGTAGCCTCTGCATCAGCGCAATAGACAGTTTCTGCCATACATACACCGCCTTCCCGTTCATTGCAATTTATAATTATAGCATAAAAAAGGGGCTGTTGCATACGCAACAGCCCCGTCATACGTCATAGGTCATAGGTCATACGCCAATGGTTGCCAGCTTTGCTGGCTCGCGATCGAAAATAGAATGGATCCTACAGCAGCTTTTGCTGCTTCAAAATCAATTTGAAAAATTGATTTCCAAAAGCGTATGACGTATGACGTCTGGCCTATGACAAAATCATTCCCCCACCGGGCCAGCGGATGCGATATCTTCCGTCACTTCGCCCTGGAATTTCTTGAAGTTCTCCTGGAACAGCCGTGCCAGTTTCCGAGCCGTTTCGTCATAGGCAGCCTTGTCTTCCCAGGTGCTCCGGGGATTCAGTACACTGCTGGGTACATTGGGGCAGGATTTGGGGATGGAGACCCCGAACAGCGGCATGGTGGTCCAGCCTTCTTTCCCCAGTTCTCCGTCCAATGCGGCATGGATCATGGCGCGGGTATAGGCCAGCTTCATCCGTTTGCCCACACCGTAAGGGCCGCCGCTCCAGCCAGTGTTCACCAGGTATACATTGGTATCATGCTCAGCGATCCGTTCGCCCAGCAGTTTGGCATAGGTCAGCGGAGGCAGGGGCAGGAAAGGAGCTCCGAAAGCCGTAGAGAACGTAGCCTGGGGTTCCGTGATCCCCCGCTCCGTCCCAGCCACTTTGCTGGTATAGCCGGTGAGATAATGGTACATGGCCTGTTCCTTGGTCAGTTTAGAGATGGGAGGCAGCACCCCGAAGGCATCAGCCGTCAGGAAAATGATGTTCTTGGGATGACCGGCCATGCTGGGCAGTTTGGCGTTAGGAATATAGTCCAGAGGATAGGCCACCCGGGTGTTTTCCGTGATGCTGCTGTCGGAGAAATCAGGCACCCCATCCTTGGGGTCCACCACTACATTTTCCATAACGGCACCGAAACGGACGGCCCGGTAGATTTCCGGCTGACTGTCTTCTGTCAGATCGATGCACTTGGCATAGCAGCCGCCTTCGATGTTGAATACACCGTTGTCTCCCCAGCCGTGTTCATCATCTCCGATCAATGCCCGCTGGGGATCGGCAGACAGCGTGGTCTTGCCCGTACCGGACAGACCGAAGAACAGAGCTACGTCCCCTTTCTTGCCTTCGTTGCAGGAGCAGTGCATGGTCAGGATATCCTGGAGCGGCAGCAGATAATTCATGACGGAGAAGATGGATTTCTTCAGTTCTCCGGCGTACATACCCCCGCCGATCAAGACGACTTTTTTATCGAAATTCAGGATGATGAAGGTTTCCGAATTTGTGTGATCCACAGCCGGATCCGCTTCCACACTGGGCAGGGAGATCACCGTGAAATCTTCCTGGACTGTGCTGGGTTCATCGGTCTTGATGAACAGCTGGCTGACAAATACCGTCTGCCAGGCCATCTCATTGATGAACTTCACCCGGATCTGGTACTTGGGATCAGCTCCGGCCTTCACATTCTTTACGTAGACCCGATGGTTCTTGATGTATTGTTCGCACTTGGCATACAGCCGGTCAAAGGTCTCCTGGCTGCAGGGCTGATTGTTGTTCCAGTTCACCACATCATGGGTCAGCGGAGTATCCACAATGAATTTATCCTTGGGAGAACGGCCCGTATGGGTCCCGGTGGTCACCCGCAGAGCGCCCCTGTCCGAAAAAGTCCCTTCCCCATTGCGGATGGCTTCTTCGATCAATTCTCGAACGCTCAAATCCCTTACCGTTTCTTTCGCTTCGGCTAACAATCCAGCACTGATCATTTGTTTTTCTCTCCTATATCCTTCTATTGGCCTCCAAAGGCGGAGATGCCGCTTTTTGTATACATAGAACATTATATGCTATTTTTTCTGCCTTGACAACCGCGGTATTCTGAAAATTAAAGCAGAAAGGGGGTGTTGCACGTGCGAAAACCACACACGCACAACACCCCTTTGTCATAGGTCAGACGTCATACGTCATACGCTTTTGGAAATCAATTTTTACAAATTGATTTTGAAACTTTAAAATC
>Ga0129307_1001744_pt1 | contig 20984 bp, 35 predicted proteins | sample P1105metagenome_FD_94437 | JGI IMG/M metagenome (GOLD analysis project Ga0129307, IMG submission 94437) | Capybara group fecal microbial communities from Wisconsin, USA - P1105 metagenome | ecosystem: Host-associated > Mammals > Digestive system > Large intestine > Fecal | place: USA: Wisconsin... | reverse complement strand
CTTTCGTAATGTTTGAGTTTGCGACCGAAACGGAAGGCGCAAAGATTTACGAGGTATTAGAAAAAAGTCCATAATTGAATTTTATCATTTGGTTCTGGACGGTCTGGGAGTTTGCTTGCAAACTTTCTGGACGGTCTGGGATAATCTGGCGGTGGAGTTTGAAAGACAACTTTGCCGCTACTAATTTCTAACCAAAAAATTCAAAAGATGTTATTCGAGATTTCAGAGACTTTGCGCCAAATGTTTGGCGAGGAAAGAATGATCGAGCTTGTTTGCTCGGTAAGTGTTGAACAATTAAAAACTCTGGCTTATGGATAAAGTACGAGAAATTCCTTCCGCTCTCATGTTGCAATGGGAGCAGGAAGCAATGGAGCAGAAAGTTTCACTTCACGGGTTGAAAGATTTTATCCGAATGAAGGAAAGACTTTACTGGCAAAGTGTCGAGGAAAAGAAAGAACGTCCTCAAATCTTTGCGAACGCTGCACGTAACAAGCTGACGGAATACGGCAACAGTTACGTTCTGGACTACTTTTTACAGATTCCTATTGTCGAAAGAACTTGCAAACTTGCACGTTTCGACATGGAAGACCTGCAAAAGAAACTCTCTAACGGTTTTGTTTCTGAGGAACAGAAAGAAAACTTTTTGTTTGAGCGTGAACACTGGTTCATGCACCTGAAAGAAAGAATGAAAGACCTCCGAATATCAAAAGAAACGATGGAAAGTTACGGCTTATCTTGGAAGTCTGCAAAGTCTTTCGCCTACCAAACTATTTGACTATGGTCTGGTAGCCTGATAAACTCTAAATCAAGAAACATTATGGCAAAGAAAGTTTTTACATTCGTTGCAGGTAGTTTGCTGCTTGCACCTTGTTTCATTGCGTTGTGCTGTGATAGTCTGTTATTCGTAACTTTCGCACTTCTTTACGGCTTCATTCTCTGGCACTCTCCAAAGTTCAGTACGAGAATACGCAAGTTCTGGCTAAACTTCTGGAAGATAAACATTAGGATGGCAAAGTTATATGAAGTACGATAATACGCAGTACGATAATTGAAAGTACGGGAATTAACTTCTAACAGATTTGCCTCTGTTGGAAGTACGATTAAGTTTCACACTCTAAATGTTTACAATTATGAAAGACGTAAGAAATGACAAAAAGTTTGGAGTTCAGTTTGCATACATTCTTGATGCAATTACTCCAGAGAACTACGACGTAGTTTGCAACTCTGACGCTGAAAAGGTTAAGTTTGTGCTTGACACTTTCGACAAAGAGTACAATCACCAGTACAACAAAAGACGTTGGCCAAACCTTGGTGAAAGACTTTGTGAGTGGTTCCGTGGTCTGCCTTCTGCTATCGGGCTTGAGTGGCGCGACTACTACATCAACGAGATCGGAAAGTCTTGGGGCTTCGAGAGAGCCGTCAATAACGGAACTTTCCTTGAAAACTGGTTCAGCCGTTGCGCTATGCGCTTGCTTCAGTTGGCGCGAAAGTTAGACATCGACACAACCTACCTCCACTAACTTTGCGAGGGCTTGACCGCCCTCCGAAGTACGATATTATTCACACTAAATTTATGGCATTATGAAAGATTACAAAGTTGTAAACGGAATTAGTTTCGACCAGAGAACGCCCGACCAGGTGTGCAACATTCTGGCAAACTATTGTGGTAACAGAAGTCAGAGAGTACGAGTATTCTATGGCGACACCACGACTGGCAAAGATTGGTTCGAGTGCTATGACACTATTGGCTACATTGGCAGAAGTACGGGAACGGTAAAGATTCCTTTGCTCATTGCAACGTCAAGAAGTCTTGGCGGTGGCGCAATACTTGACCACTGCATCGTAAAGATAACTATTGACAAGCAGACAGTTTACAAGCATCCAAACTATCATGCGCCAATCGAGCAGCGAGGAAACGAACTTTACGACACTGAGAAGAATGTCTGCATCTACCGCAACCCGAAAGGTGTGCAGCGTGAACTTTCGTTCTTTCTTGGCTTGCGCAACTCCCACTAACTTTCTTGGGAAAGAGATTTCCCAGAAAGTACGATTATTCTAACCAAAAATTCAGTTATTATGCGAATCAGTAAAGAGACTATTGAGACTCTGAAAGTTCAGGGTATCAATGTACGTTGGTTTCCAGAAGAAACTTACGAAGAGTTCAAGAAAGCTCAGTGGGAAAAAGAGTACAAACGTTGGTTTGACTACAGCAAGTCTTCTTGCAAAGAGTTGAATCCACCGAGAAATGACGGCTCGTATCAGAGTTGGAACTTTGAGACTCTTGCAGAGTACGAAGACCACATCCAAAAGTTCTGCGACCAGATTATTGACAGACATTGCAGCCCTTACGAGTTTACGACTTTGTACGTCGAACACGATGGCGGTCAGATGCTTGTCAAGAAAGAAAACGTGAAGTCGAAAGAAATCACGGTTGAGTACGTCCAGAAACTTGTTGAGAAGGATCGGAAAGTCTATGCCGGAACATACGGAAAGTTTGCAATGGCTATGCAGAGACTTTGCAAGGAACGCGGCTATAACAATCGGTTCTTGGTCTATCCTACTACTTACGGCATCGGTGTTTGGGTCTTCTACAACTTCCATGCAGAAGAGAACATTGCCGACGTAAAGAGTTTGATGGATGAGCGCGGAATAGAATACTACAATGAGTTTTCCGACCATCATTGGGTGTACCGCTTCAAAGTTTCCAAGAAACGCGAGAACATAGAAAGAATGTGCGCATAAATCTTTGTTGCTGCATTTAGTGTGTGTATGGGCGCGGTCAATTAGGTTTGGCTGCGCCTTCAAAGTCTAATCAAAATTCAAAAGTTATGGAAATAAAAATCACGAAAAGAAAGTTGTTGTGGCATCAGTCAAACGACATGTGCTGCAACTGGTATTGGGAAGTTCGCGGTCACATCATCAACGATGCAGGAACACGTTACAGAAAGTTTGGTTTCGTTGTTCACTACGACTACGATGATATTGCAGAATGGTTTGAGCCAGAGAACGACATTTGTCCGGCTATCACGAAGAAGATGCACCGCGAATATCTTGACGAAATGATTTTCTGCTCTTTCACCGACTACATCAAGTCTTACGATGATTGCAAAGTCTTCTATGAGCTTTGCCGTGAAAGTGTCGAGCGTTACAACAACATCTTGGGGCGTTGCGCCTGAAACTTTCTCACCGTCTGGAAGTACGATAACCACCAGACGGGCAATTATTAACCAAAACTTTTCAGTTATGACAAAAATGAAGCGTGGGAAATATCCAGTGAGGACGTTGCCGAAAACATATTACGGCATTTACGATTTATGGAGATTTCCGAACTTTCACTACAGTGGAAGTGTTGCCGGAATGAAAAATCTATATTACGGATTAGACGCAAAACTCGTAAGATGTGGTGACTACATTTACAATGTTTCAAGCCAGCCATACATCTACGACAATGCCTCGCAAGCAAAGTAACTCTCTTCATCCCGTCTGAAACCGAAACTTTCAGGTGGGAACAATGATATTATTCACTCTAAACATTCAAGCAATATGAAAACAAGGTATTACAAAACATTGCGTGGCTTGCTTTCACAGAACGCAGGACAGTTGAACTTCAACGACTTTCACGCAAACCAGTTCTATCACAAAACGGCTGGTTGGGTAACTTTCCGACTTCCAGAAGAGGAAAAGGACAAAGGTTACAAGATTCTCGCAAGTGCCATCTATTCCAACGGAAACAAGATGTACGAGCGACTGAAGTACTATCATGGCAGAAGTTGTGGCATACTCAATCGAATCTTCTTTTGCCGTCACGAACACGACCGGGCAACCTATTGTGCAGGTCAGGACTATGTGGGCGAGATAAGATTCATCCAGAACCTCCTCCGCAACAACTCTTAACTCTCTGGTGGCTGTGAAATGAACTTCACAACCACCGCCACAACTTTTTAATTCTTACAATTATGGCTATTACAAACAAAGAAATCATCAGCAATCAGTTGAAGCGTATCAACGAGAAAGCGAACACAAACTTACTCCTCCGCAAAGCAAACGGATATTGGTATCTTTGCAGGGAAGTAAACGGTAACGAACTTGAGCCTTATCCGTTTAGCGGAACAAAGACTCGTCGCACATCGGCACAGATGATAGAGTATTTGGCTGGCTTGGAAGATGCCTTGGATGCAAAGCCACAAAGAATCTACTTCATCCGTTGCGAGGTAAACGACCACGGCTGGGTAAATGGCTTCCACCACTTTGTTAAGTTGGAAGATGCCATCAAACTCATGCGCCAGTATGTTGCACGTCAGATTTGGCACGCCAGAGACGAGAGAAAGAAAGTCTTTCTCAAAGTCTTCGGTGATAGTGTCATGGATGATGTAAGCAGAAATCCTCAAAGAAGCCAGACAATCTTTGTTCGCATTGACAAAGACACTTTCGAGTATCGTGTCTGGAGTGCCGACTTGCTCTACACAGAACTTCCAAAGGATAAGAGCTTCAATTACTAACCCTCTGAGCTTTCAAGAAACCGATCTTTCTTGAAAGTACGATTAACCAAAAGTATTCAGTTATGCCAGAACAAATTATTCACATTGACGCATTGGAGGTAGCAAGAAAGTTCGGCTATCTTATTGCAGGTCACGGCAAATTCTCTGGACTTGAGTTTGCCAAAAGAATCCTTCGCAGTGGAAAAGATTGCAAAGGACATCGGGAAACTTGCGCTTCATCCGTTGCATCCTCTGTTTACGAGATAGAGATTTGCGGAGTAAGCGGCTGTTGCATGATAACAGAGATTCTTTGAAGAGTTGGGCGTAGCAACCCAATTCTTTGCCACTAACCAATTAAATTCAAAGATTATGGCAAAGAAATCCTACAAATGGTTATCACGTCTCATTGACAAGATAACAAAGTCCGATTGCCCGAACAACAACTATTTCCGATACTACGGACGTATAGTTACGTTGCAGTCTGGCACAAGAGACTATGTTGGCGTAAACATTTCGGAGTTGGATTCAAGAGGATTCCATGTGAACCAGATTGATTTCAACTTTGACTTCTGGACGAAAGAAATTGTCTTTGAAGGTTACAACAACTATGACGAGCGCGATGCTATCATCAGTGCCTTTCAAAAAATCTACAATGATAGTTTGGAAAGTGTTAGCGTGATAGATTACCCTTGGGAAGAGGAAGAAAAGTTCTACCTTCCTATGATTGACAATGAAGAGTACGACCAAGAAACAATCATGCAGGAGTATAACGCCCTGCTTGAAAGAAAAGCCGCATAACTATGACTATCGGTTATTACTACAAAGAGTACGAGATAAACGGAACAAAGTATTTCATTGCACAATATGCTGAAAAGCCGTATTTCACAAAACTATGGGAATATGGCTACGTTTATCCTCCACCATGTTACAATGTTACTATCAGTCGTGGCTTACGCTCACGTCCAAACCTCAAAAGACTATTTGGAGCGTAACAACTCCAGTAGTCACCAAGTTTAACCAAAATGATAGAATTATGACAAAGAAAGAATTAGCGCAGCTTCTCGAATGTATTACGGGGTGCGCAAAGAAGAAAGAGTATTCCATCCATGTCTGCTATCCTCAAGGATGGGAAAAGTTTGGCGAAACTGACGGAAAAAGGTATTTCGTTGAAAGTGCATCCAATGCAGCCGGAACCAAACTTATCAAAGGTAGGATTACTCTCAAAGGTGAATACCTCGTTTCAAGAGGTAAGGAACTTCCATTCTGCAAGCCAAATGCTGTTGCTGAATACAGCAGCCATTGGCCGTATGATTTCTGTTACTTCTACAGACTTTAATCACCAAACTTTTAATAATCATGGATATTTTCAACGCTCTAATCAAAGTCAGAGACTTCTACTGCAACTTCAACGAGTACAAATGTATCTCCATCTTTGGCGAAAGCCTTGGCCGACACATCTGGAACAAGTTTGTCGAAAAGCACAAACGGGATTTCATTCAGTGGTACTTTGACCTTGACAGAGATTGCCGAATGAAGATTGCCGAGGCGATCGAGAACGCTTAACCTCTCTCTGGATGGCGCAAACTAATCTTTACGCTGTCCGCTATCTTTTAACCAATTATGTTACAATTATGAGCAAGTATCAGAAAAGAAAAGAAGCCGCCCGTCAAGAGGCTATTGACTGGCAGTTAGAGAATAGTGACTATCCATATAGTTACGAAGGTCTGGCTATCATCGGTGACTACTTCTACAAACTTGGAAAGCGTTTCGGACTCCTAAGAGAGTTCCGAGAGAACGCCATCCCCTGCTAACACTTTCGGTAAGTACGATTTACCCCGTACTTACTTCCATAATGTCTAACTCATAAAATTCAATCATTATGGAAAGAAAAGATTATGCAGAGAAGTTCATGGAAATCAAGAACGACATTCTGAAAGAAATCCGCGCACTCGTTCCAGAGGATAGCGCACACCATTTCAGCGAAAACTTCTACGTCCACTATATTGAGGGCGAAGTTGCTACAACAGAGATTTGTTCAGCCGTTGAAGTATGGCACGGTGGCATGGTGGTGTTCATCGTACATCGTGACACAACTGCTAAAGATGAAGTCATTGAGGGTGAAACGGTGTTCGGCTACGATTCCGACTCATTCCTTGACATTCTCGACCACTTGAAGAAAGACATTCGGGAAAAGAAACTTTCCCACCTGCGAGAAATCGTTAAGAAACATGGTGGCGAAATTCTTTTTGACGGAGATTTCCGTTTCACTGGAGACAGCAATGGTCGTGGTGGCGAAAACATTGACCCGTGCAATGACACAAGGCTGATGGGACTTTCTATTGACTGTGACGGAAAGATTAACATCGACGACATTTGGGAGGGTGGCGAATATTGTAACTCCGAAAACTTTATCCCTGACGATGAACTCGACCGCATTATTGCCTACGTTGAAAGTAAAACCAAACGAAAGTTTGTCATTCGCGTGTCCGGCTCATTCTCGCGCACATTCGACATCGAAGCAGAAACTTACGAGGAAGCACTTGCAGAAGCAAAGAAAGATTGGGAAACCAATCCCCTCTACTACGGAGATTCCAACGGTGAAGATTGGGAAGACTACACTTCACTTGCTCACTGACCTTCAGACCATTTTCGTTCAGTCACGAAGATGGTCACAAACATTGTCTAACGTAAAATTCAATCACATTATGGAACAAAAGAAATTGGAAAGCATGGTTTCAAACCATTGCTATGACGAAATCGTTGCCAAACTGAAAGAACATGTTGGCGAAGAGGCATTTGAATACATCTTCCCAGGCGTGAAGAAAGCACTTGAAGAAGGTTCTGGCAGAGTCCGTGAAGAAATCCTTATCAACTGGCTTGACGTTGATTCCTGCCGTATCTGCTCACATTGTGGCGCAATCATGCAGGAAGGTTGGTATCTTGATTGTCAGGGCTACGCTTGCAGTGACGAGTGCGCTATGGAGATTATGAATGTTCCAGACATGGAACATTTCCGTCGCTACCGTATCTACAAAGAAGATGTTGACCAGTATCTCGAAGACGAGGGCGAAGGTCGCAAAGAAGAAGACCTTACCCAAGAAGAGATTGACGAGATTATCGACATTGTTTCTGACGATATGCAAGCCTGTTACACGGAATGGTACTAAACTCTATCAGCAAGCCGCATGACAACGGCTGCTGAGCTACGATTATTTTATGTCTAACCAAATTAAAATTCATCTATTATGAACGACTTACAGAAAGACCAAGCCATCTATCAGGCTATGTGTGAAATCGCAAACAATGTGTTTGACAATGCAATCGCTAACCATGCAGGACTGCGAAAGTACATGAGCGAAAACGGAGGCGTAGTGACAATCAACGACATTACAAAGGCTCGTTCCGATGTATATACGATGATTGACAGCGTAACCAAGTTCAACGACTGCACAAAAGAGGGTCTGCAAACGGTTACTGTTGACACATTCACCTGCTCGTTCCCTCCGATGAGAGTGTTTGAGTTGGTGAAATATTGGAAGTCTCTTGCCAAGGCCAAGGGCGACATGTTCTTCACCTATGAGGAAGAGATTGAACGTGAGTTTGTAGGCTCTGTTGACATCACACTCAACAATCCTGCAAATGCAAAGTTACTTGCAAACTCTGTTGCTGACGATGAACTGCGACCAAACATGAATAACGTGTTGCTCGAAATCAATGCAACGTCCGGCGACATCAACTTTGTTGCATCCGATGGTCACGAACTTGGTGTTATCTCTAACAACCATGCGACCGTCTGCACACCTTATAATGCTGAAGACAGAGTATTCCAAGCATTGTTCGGTAAGAACGATTGGAAAAGAATCTGTGACTACGCACGAAAGGCAAAGACAGCCGTCACGTTTGAGATATACAAGCGAGGCAAAGATGAATATGGATATGATGAACAAACCGACACCATGATTGCAATTCTTGGCGACACAAAGGTAAAGAGTCAGCAGCGCGGACGTTACCCTAATTGGAAATCTGTACTGCAAGACTTCGCCGAAATGAAACACTTTACGCTCTGTGCCGACGAAGTGAAAGACGCACAGAAATGGCTCTCAAAAGTCAAGGCTTACTCAACCTATGACAGCGTAGCCATTTCCGTCTATAAAGGCTCAGACATCATCTATTTCGACACCGACAACGCCACAACTTCATTCCGCCTGTCAAAACCATCTGACATAACTATCGGCTCTCGACTCGGAATCAAGCGGATGCAGTCAAAGAAGTTCTCTGGATTCTGGTTCCCGAAATTTGGTGGTGGAACAATCGTTGACGATGAAAACTGCGACCTCATGCTTGTAATGCCAATGGAAGGCTCGACAACTCCGAACAGAAAGGAACGTGAGGTTGTATGCGAAACGGCAAAGGAAGTTGAACTTGCAGTAGCCGCCTAAATCTCTCTTCTGCGTGTCACATCTTACCATGTGGCACGTAACGAATCAAACAATAAAATTCAAAATTTTGCGTTATGGAATTAAACAAGGAAATCAAACTGCCTATCGGACTATTCGACGTTTCAGAACTTGGCAGAGACCAGAGAATCCTCTATTTCAAAGAGGAAAAGAAAGTTATCATCAAGAGTAGCGGCCGTCTGGCTATGCTCGACAATGAAACAAAGTACGGTGGGAAAGCCGTTGTCCTTACTGCAAGTCAGGCTACGCGACAATACCCACAAGTGTTCACAAACTCTTCAAAGACGCAGTTCAATGGCGACATACGTACAATCATGCTGAGAGTACCTTCAGACATGTACGTTTTCTGTTGCAAGCAAGGAAACATCACTGGCTACCTGCGCTCTCTGATTGAGAAGGAAATGAATAAAGTGAAATGACAAAAGACCAGGCATTGCAAATCCCAGAACTCCAAATCAATCCTGATGATTTGGTAGAAGATTGTTTCTACTACAAACTTGCAAAGGCAGGACGTTTGTCAGAGGAAAGCGGACGAAAGGCACTTGCACGTATGCAAGGCAAAGAGAATGACCCGTGCTACAAAGGATCGTTCATCGTTGCCGACATGATGCTTGCTAACCTCGAAAAGTACGGTGTTCCGTGTGCCGCATGGTGTCCGTGAGTGTGCATCACTTCCATTCTCATGGCAAAGGATGGAAGTACGACAAATCAAATTTTATTCATTATGAACGAACAGTTTTCAAGGAAAGAACTCATCAACGCATTGTTGTTGTCTTTCCAAATCACCTATTACGATTTTCAGGAGGTTAAGGGTGCAACCGTCACCCTCTACAAGTTCCGACCGAAAATCGGGAATCGGGTTGCAAAGATACGCAACCTGAAAGATGAACTGGCATCGGCTCTTGGTGTGCCGTCTGTGCGCATCATTGCACCGATGGACGATGGAAGCGTAGGTATCGAAGTTCCGAACACAGAACGCGAAGTGATACCTGCATCCGACATCTTCAATTCATGGACTTTCCAGAACACCGACGCAGAACTGCCGTGTGCAATCGGACGTACCGTGACAAACGAGGTGTTTGTGGCTGACCTTGCGGAAATGCCGCACCTCCTTGTTGCTGGTGCTACAGGACAGGGAAAGTCTGTTGGCTTGAACGTGCTTATCATGTCACTGCTTCAGAAGAAGTCACCCGACGAAATGAAACTGGTGCTGATAGACCCGAAGAAAGTAGAGTTTAGCCTTTATTCAAAGCTCCAAAACTCTTATCTCGCGTGTCCTGTCATTACCGAAACAGAAGAAGCGGAAAGGAAGTTGGAGGCTATATGCAGCCTTATGGATGAACGCTACGAACTCCTGTCTTCAGCAGGTGTGCGCAACATCAAGGAGTACAACGCACTTTCCATCGTTGACCCTATGCCGTACATCGTCACCATCATTGATGAATACGGCGACCTCATTATGACTGCCGACACGAAGATTGAACGTACAATCTGCCGAATAGCACAGAAAGCCCGGGCGGTTGGTATTCATCTGATCATCGCTACACAGCGACCAGACACGAAGATTGTCACTGGTAACATCAAGGCAAACTTTCCTACACGTATCGCCTTCCGTACAACCACTGGCATTGATTCCCGTGTCGTACTCGACCAAGTTGGTGCAGAGAAACTATCCGGCAAAGGTGACATGATTTTCTTCAACGGCAATGGAACTACTCGTATGCAGTGTGCCTATGCCAGTGTGGAAGATGTCGTTTCCACCTGTGAAGCCATCAAGGTAAAGTATGCAGACTATAAGAACAATCCAGTAGTCAAAGAGCCAGAGGTTGAGAAGACTATCCACATCGTGAGACTGACAGCACCGATACACCGCTTTACGAAAGTGGCTGCATTGGTAGTTGCAGACCAGACGGAAGTCACGGAAACATGGGTACGCTGTCACACACACATGGATTTCGTAGAGGCGCGTCGGGTGTTCAACCAGTTAATTCAGCTTGGAATACTCGAAGGTGCTGACTCGCCGAACTATGTTCCCAGAAGTGGTGTGCATAGGGTTCTCATGCACAACAAGGACGAAATATCAAGTCTGATAGCGAAATATTCTTGAAAAATAGCGAGATTCCCAAACTTTTGTTTGGAGGCATCGGGCGAAAACATTACCTTTGCACCGATGTTTTTACCAGCATATTGCTATATTTAGAGTGACGGGGTTAAACAAGTGACATTGTTTAGCCCTTCTTTCTATCCGTAATTGATAGAATTTTTTGGTTAGACTCGGAGGATGGTCATTCGTTTGGCTGTCCTCTACAATTTTGTAAAAACATCAAAATTCATCGCATTATGAAAATCTTATCATTTGAACAGGAATGGACGCGACGCAATCCCGGTCGTGTTCAGGTGCTTCGATACATGCGTGAAGCAATCGGAGTAGAAGAAATTGAGTGGAGCATGATCACCACGCTCAACCTTACCAAAGTACGGGAATACATCTGTGAACGTGTGGCAGGGAATAGTGCTTGCACATATCTCGCCATACTGAAGGCGTTTCTTGCCGCCTATCTCGACGAGAATCTATTTCCATGTAAGAACCCACACAAAGAGCTGAAGGCTAAACGTGTGCCGTCTGAGCAAGTCGTACTGACTGCCGAAGAAATTGCGCTCATAGAGCGTTACAAGCCCAAGACAGAGAAAGAGAAATGGGTAAAAGCCCAATTCCTCTGTGAGTATTATTGTCTGGCTCGTTCATCCGACATTCAGCAACTCACACCAGAGAACATTCAGGGCGACTTCATCACCTACGTATCACAGAAGACGAAGATTGCAACCACCGTGCCGTTGCATAAGAACTTCATCAAGTATTTCAAGCAACGGGGTAAGACGCTCGACCGTAGCGTTTACAACCGCATCATCAAGCGCATCTGTAAGAACTGCGGCATCGACGAGGAAATCAAGCTATTCTATCACGGCAAAGTGCAGATAAGAAAGAAGTATGAACTGATTGGCTCTCACACAGCACGTCGCAGCGGTGCAACAGAACTGGCAAAGCGTGACGTTCCTATCGCCACAATCTCCAAGCTGATGAACCACACCAACACGCTCATCACCTCTCGCTACATCTTTGCGGACACCCGTAACCTCGGTGAAGAAGCAATGTCTTTCTTCAAGTGAATCATAGCCGACGCACACATGACAATGTACGTCGGCACAATAAAATGAAGTATTTAACGTTATTATTAAAAAGAGATTGATATGGAAGATAGTTGTCTCGTTCCTATTTTAATGCTCGTATGTGTAGCGGTATTTGTTATAGGAATCTTTTTCGGCATTGATAGCATGTGGGTGTTTGTTCCACTTGCTGTAATTCTTGGTATTGTTGCATGGTATTACATGAAAGATCCAGAGGGAAAAAGGAAATGGTCGGCAATGCCATTGACTACCATTGTAGTCATTGTAATTACATTTATCCTTGTAAGTCTTGGCTCTTGTGTAAGAAGTTGCACTGGAGGTGGTGGTGATTTGCGCCAGCAACGTATCGAAACAACAGGACACGCATACTAAAACAAAAAAAGATGGGGAGCAGCACGATAACTACTCCCCATACTGACAACACTAAACACAAATTTCCCGTTCTCAGAATGGGATTTTTGGTTGAATACCGTTCCAACGGTATTTCTTCATTCTGCTACCAAGATCATACCACGTTTGGTATCTGGTAGCATACAAACTACATTCTTTCGGATTTCTTTTCTGCAATTCTTTATAACCCAACCAGGCATAGAAGAAATCACATTCCCCACTCAAACCAAACAGCCTTATGGCATCATCCAAATTACCGATACGTCTGTAATCTGGAAACCACGTCTTGATGAAGTCACGAAGACCGTCAGCAAGCGGACATTGCAACTGTTCCTTTGGTATCTCCCAAAGGTTAAGACCAAAGCCATCGCCAGTACCAAGAACCAACAGCAACAGCCTCAACTTATAGAAGAATTGACCGACACAGCAATCTTCAAGAAGGTAGGTCAAAGCATCGAAGTACGAGCAACGCTGTTCTTTGGCAATGTCACCAACGGTAACAGATAGTTGGTTCAACTCAACTACGCTGTCACCAGCGTCTGTGTCATACGAACAACGGAGGCTTTCATCCCAGAGCTTATCGAATAGTTTGGCTATCTTCCAGTTCTCAACGCCTCCAGTGCGCTTTCTCTGTCCCCTGCCAACGGAAAGCCTTACAAACTCCCTTTTGGCAAACCATTTTGATGGGCTGTCACCAAGCAGTTCGCGGAAAGCCTGAATACGCTCAAAATCACCGTCTGCGGCAATGTGCAAGGCAGCAAAAGCGGCAATCTCCCTGTCTGTCTTGCCTTTGTAGTACGACGGCAAAACAGCCATCGGTATCAATGGAGCAGCCACCGTTCCAGTTCGCACACCATCCTTATACCTGTCTGCCAGTTCTTGCATCCATGGCCGATGACACTTGGACTGGTTGAGGAAATAGTTGGCGATATTACGCTTTCTGATTTCCTCGCGTTCCTTCAGTTTGAAAGCATGGTCAAAGTTTTCCTTCTTCATTTCTCGGCTCATATTCTTCACAACAGACACGGGCATTTACAGGAAACTCGTTCTTTTTGCAAAACAGGCGATCTATCCGTTTCCCGTTCTCAATGTAGAAAGGTTGAGTGTGTGAACAGGTGGTGCAGTTGGGTTCTTGCACCCACTTCAAGTTAGCGTGTTCATCCATGTTTCTGCAATTCGCTTTCGGATAGCACATGCCATTTGCCGTCGTAGCCCTCGCACAGCCATTCACCTGCAAAGACCTTGACATTCTCGCCGTTGCTATCCCAATCATACAACTCATAGTAGAGATTACCGTCACCATCCTTGTAACAGCCATAGACGCACGGCAGTTTCATTATGTCGGTGGCGTTCTTGCCTACCTTGATACATTGCTTGAACTTCATGCCACTACCGATTTATCCATTTCAGTTTCGTAGTCATTTGCACCATCCGGCTCACATTCTTTTCCTTGATGTAAGCCTCCAAGTTCTTGTAATGCACATTGTCCTTGAACACGGGAAGTACGGCATATAGGAAGTTCTTGTTGTGAGTTTGCAGATGCTCATACATTTCCAGAACTTCGGTGTAGGTGAACTTTCTCGCGGCTTCCGACGTGTTGACAAGCCTAATGCGATTACCCTCAAGACGGGCAAAGTATTTCGTCTCTTCCTTGCCGCTCTTGCTCGTACAGGTAATCATCATTATCGGTGTCAGCAACAGGTTCACCAGATTCACATAAACAGACTTGACGGTGACACGCGCACCAGGTCCGCAAAGTTTTCTGATATTGTCGGCACTATCGCTGGCACTCTTACGGTCAAGACTTATCTCAGCGTCTTCAATGTCATTCGTCCACTTAACGCTCTTTCCTGCAATGTATGAGAAATAACCTGCTGCATCGCCTTTCTCGTCGTAGGTGCAGATAACCCAGAACTTGTGAGTGTTGAACGTCTTTTCAAACTCAGACCATTCCGTGCAGTAAATCTTTGCATCGGGATAGTCTTTCTTGATACGCTCACACACCATGACCATTACTTCATTGTCAATGAACGGTGTGCCTTCAATAGAGGAAAAAGAGTATTCGATACGCTCTTTCCTCAACCAGCCTTTCTTCCGAAAGTTTTTCACGAAACGGATAGCGCAACGGCGTTTCTCCGTCTCTTCAAAATAGATGATTGTTCCCATAGTTTTTATTTTTTATTCGATTTCGTTACCTTGAACTTCTCACCAAGTTTCTCCAAACTATTATCCAACTCCTTCTGACTATCCTCTTCAAGAGTCTTTCGGTATTCTGCTTCAACCGTCGGGTTATAACTGATAGCCTTCAGTGCGCTTTCGTCCATCAAATCGTCGTTGCGCAAATCTTCCATAAAATCATCCCAAGCCCATGTTATTCGCGGCGACTTGTTGATGTTTATGTTTGCTATATCATAATAACCGTATTTGTCGGTTTCAACTTTGATACCAAGAGCCTCAACCATCCTTACGAAACTCTTTGCCAATGCGGTCATGTCGGCACTGGCAAAACATTTCACGAAGTCAACACCGCAAGCATCTTGAAACTCTTTGAAGTAGGCATTGTAGGAATGTCGGGCGCATTTGTAAAAGAGGAAAGCCAATTCAATTCTCCCTTTCACTTCAACGTCTCTCCAGCCCATACCTATCATGTGGTCACGCAGGGTCGTATAGACTTTCTCTATACGCGGACTGAGCATATCCTCCGCAACGACGAAATGATCTTGCAGGGCGAACCAGGCATCTTGAGCCATCGTCTTCCTGTGAGAAGACTCGTAACTATTCCACGTCTTTTCGGCTTCTTTTGAATATCTCTTCACGCCAAAGCGCAAACGGTTCTCTTTCTCCAACAGGTCATACACCGTTATCATGGATTGATGCACCAAGAAATTTACTCGATGTATGATGATGAAGTTCAGTCTGGCTCTCTCGTAGTATTCAAAAAGTTCACCGAAAGTAAGGTCTTTGCTCTCGTCAATGTCTAATATCCTAAACTCTGGGAAACGAAACGTCGTGTAGGTGATGATCTGAGCTACCTGCATGACGTTTAGTTTATTCTCCATTGCGTAGGTTGCCATTTTCTTGTTATCTCGCAACACCTTTACGGGAACAACATCTGCAAGGGCTTTCATTTCTGCCTCATCGCATTGTACTTTCTGTTTCATTTCCCTCGTAGATTTTGATGATTTCTTCCAGATAAAACTTCGCTTTCTTGATGTCCTCCAGATACTTCCCTTTTTCCTTGCAGCGCATGATGTACTTCAGTGCGTTGGAAAGACAGAAGTCCTCAAAGGCATCCATACCGAAGAAAGCCTTGATAACATCGAAACACTCAATGCCGTTCTTGTTGTAGTGCGACGGATGAGATACCATTTCCTTTTCGTCCATGATTGCTGTTTTTTTTGAGTTAGAATAATGTAGGTGATTGTAGTTCGCGTTTGATACGCTTCTGTGCTATCTCGAAATACTTTGGGTCTTTCTCCATGCAGATAAACTTCCGTTTCTCCTTGATGGCAGCGATGGCAGTTGTGCCACTTCCGCAAGTGTTGTCTAATACAACCTCACCCTCATTCGTGTACGTCCGTATAAGCCAACGTATCAGTTCAACCGCTTTCTGCGTAGGATGAAGCACCGTGCTTTCGTGTTCCTTCTTGATGGCAATGATACTACGCGGTAGTTTCTTCCCGTCTGGAACGGTAGAGTCAACTCTCGGCACACGCTCGTATGTGCGACCTTGATAGTCCTGTTTGTAATTCCCGTAGCATGAGTTTGTTTCCTTGTGTTTTCCAGTACCACGCGAATGGTTCGGCACTCCTTCGATGTACTGAGGGTTGTATGTCGGCAAACTCTTATAGAACACACAAATGTCCTCATGGCAGCGCATAGGCATACGACGGGCGTTAAGAAATCCTGTCACCCTGCATTTATCCCATATCAGGTTATATCGCCACAGACGTTCATTACTCAGCATCAACTTCGCCGTGAACATACCTTGTGCAAAGAGTACGATTGCGCCATTGTCCTTTATAATACGCTCGTACTGTTCCCATAGCGGTTCAAATGGAATGATGTTATCCCACTGCGCATGTGGATTGTCACGATGCAGCACACCATACGGCAAATCACAGCAGATCATGTCTATGCTGCCGTCTGGAATGTCTTTCATCAGTTCAAGACAATCACCTTCCAGAATCACATTTTGAGGGTAATGTTGCTCTGTCATTTCATTCATTCGTCAAATAGTGAGAGTTGTTTCAGGACACGACCGTCTTTCAGCGTCACCTCACCCAAGCACTCACTCCTGTAATGCTTTTCAGCAAGGTTGAAATAGGTCTCGTTAATCTCGCAACCGTAGTAGTCAAAGCCACATTTGTAGGCTGCTATTCTCGAAGTGCCACCGCCAAACATCGGGTCGAGAATCTTGTCACCAGCGTTGGCAAAGGTCTTCAGTAGCCATGTATATAGTTCTACTGGCTTTCCAGTAGGATGGTGTTTCGTCCAACTCCTGTTGTCAAAGCGGAACAACTTTGCTGGCATGTCAAAGGAAGTCCAAGCCAACTCTACCTGTGAGAAGTTTTCCCAGGGCTGCATCTTATCCCATGCAATCCAACAACGGCTTGCAGGTAGGTTGCCAAAGTAGTTCGCACCCCAGAGTATCTGATTCTTGCTTACACGGAAGACTTCATCAAACACCTCTTGACTCGGAATCTCATTATCCCAATCAAAAGTTGATTGGTTCAAGAGTCTGTCTTTCAGTTTACCACCGCCACTATTGAGCCGACCTTTCTTCTTTTCCTCTGTATGTTCCTTATACATCTTACGGGCTGTCCGGCGGTTGTTGGCAGTTCCACCCATACCCATCTTGTTAGCATTGATGCCGTAAGGAAAATCGCAGATGGCTAAATCGAACTGATTGTCTTCACATGTCCGAAGAAACTCAAGACAATCACAATTATAAACTTCACTTATCAGATTCATCTTTCAAAGTCACATTACCCTCATAATGTTGCGAATAGGTTTCATTATCATTCTAATGAAATATGTCTGAGAAAAAACCTTTTGGATTCGACGAACGGTTACAGCACTCAATCGAACTACTCCAAAAAGCAGAAAGGATAGCCTTACGATATGATAGCCAAAATGGATATTATTTAGCGTTTTCTGGTGGCAAAGACTCGCAAGCATTATATCATGTCGCTCAACTTGCAGGAGTCAAGTATCAGGCGCACATGAACTTTACAAGCGTTGACCCACCGCAGGTTATTCGGTTCGTGCGGAAACAATACCCAGATGTCATAACTCACGCACCATTCAAAAGCATTTATCAATTAGCCATTGAAAGAGGAATATTGCCATCAATGCGTATTCGTTGGTGTTGTGCCGACCTCAAAGAAACAGCAGGTGCCGGAAAGGTGACACTAATCGGCATAAGGAAAAGAGAAAGTGCAAGAAGAGCAAGACGTAATGAAGTGGAAGTTTCAAACCGTAAATTCTCTGGCGACTTAGAAAGTTTCAAGGTTTGGCAAGCACAGGAACTTGAAAGACGTGAGGCAAAACTCCTACGAAAGATGAAACGTGAGGGGAAGAAAGTCAACGAAGACGAGTTTTCCATGCGGAAGGATAATGAAATAAGGTGCATCAATGGGAAAGACAGCATACTTGTCTCTCCAATCTTTGAATGGTCTGAGCAAGATGTATGGTATTTCCTCAACGAAGTCGTAAAAGTGCCTCATTGCGAACTTTATGATATGGGTTACTCGCGTATTGGCTGCATCTTGTGTCCGATGTCACAATACAAACAGAAACTCCGCGAAATGCAAGACTTTCCTCATGTAAAGCGTAATTGGATAAAGGCTATTAAAGCCATCCGCAGGGGGGGGGGGGCATTTGCAGACGGGTTTATCTGGTGGAACATACCAACGAAAGGACTTGCAAATCGTGTCAACGGAATGCTCAGAAATTGGGAGGCTGGATCGCCAACCCTGCCAAAGATGCGTGGGGCATTGGAATCGAAAGACCAACAAAGGAATCTGGGCAGGTGTTTTTAGATAACCCCTCTGTTAGTGGCTTGACAGAGGGGAAATACGAAGAGGACATAATAGCCGAAAACATATTTGATTGGTGGGTTTCTGGAAAATCATACAACAAGTGGTATTCCGAGAAATTCCTTCAGCAAAAGATAGATTGGGGCAACAACGAATAGCAACATTAGAATGATAATGTTACTATTTGTTCAGTAAATTGCGGTTGTGCCGCAACTATATTTTTTCGCAACTCGCTTCAAGTTCGCATGGCATATAAATGTGAGGAATCTTAAAACAATCGAATTTCACCACGTAATGAGTCGGCTGATAGCCAACGTGCCTACCTCCATAAGTACGAAGCTCTGTAATCTCTCCAATATCACCTATATGGTTCTTTCCCATACGGATGAATGGACGTGTTATCTTGATTTTATCACCAACCTTGAACTCCATATATCAATATTGTTAATTATTTGTTACGTTATCGCTACAATGTTGTCTTCTGTTCTGTTTGTTGTGATTTCATCGCAACATCATCATCCACTTCAATCCAATCAAGATGTCGCTTGCGGAATCCTGTATTGCATTTGTGGGCGCACTTCTCTTTGAAGATACGCCCACAATGATTGCACTTAAATCTCATTTGTTTTGTTCTGGTAGTTTGAAACGGAAACATGCACGGCAATGATCATCCATCTGCTTATTAACGTCTGGATGATAGCAAACACCATTCGCAAGCGCGTCAGAGCCATGCCACTTACATTCCTTGCAGTAGAATTGTAGATAGTCCATATTAAACAAGTGTTACGTGTAATGTTGCTGTCTTCACGTCTTCATAGAATGGTTCAATGTCGCAGGTCGTAGCAACGTCAAATTCGAGCTTACAGCCTTTCGACTTTTCCCAATCTTTGCACATAAATATCGCGTCACATGTCAACAAGTCCTGAAGGTCTTTCTTCATGTGAACACGCCAGTCTGCATCTTCTGGAATCCCATTCTTCAGAGGATTCACAACCTCGTAGAAATGCGAAAGCACATCTTCTACTTTCTGTGCATACGCCCTACGCTCTTCCAAGTCGTAATGACTGATGGGTAACGATATATAGATTCTCTTTGACATAGATTCTACCATTTGTCTTTATGCCATAGTTCTGCAACACGGCGAAAGTCCTCACCAGTCGGCAAAGGACAGTTCTCTATCCATTCCGCTTGGTCAACTTTCCATGCTTTCAGATTCTCCGGCAATGCGTTCTTGATTTCTGGAAAGACTTTCAGACGAAGGCTACACTCTATATACTTACCGTAACGGTACTTTAACAGGTAGTTGTTGGTCTGTCTGAAATACTTGAGGTCGTTGGCACTGTGAGGTGCAACTACAATGCCGTCGGCATAATAGTTCACGGCCCTATCAAAGCTCGACCATTCAGGACGGGCAGTATAGAGGTAAATCTTCGGACGCAAGCCCATCTGAGCCGTAACCTCACGAATAGCCTTGCAGAACTTTTCAAGACGGTTGGGGTACAGGAAAGGCTCACCTCCAGTAATCATTATCTCGTCGTAATCCCATCGGTCAACAACGGGAATCTTATCAACGTTGAACTGCCTGTTGCAGCACATCACGCAAGCATTATGGCAGTCAGCCGTTACCAGAAGACGTAGTTTCCTGTTCTTTTCCATGTTCTGCTGATTTCTTCTCGTCAAACACATGGTGCGGATCAATACCCGTCATGTCGATTATCAACTGACGAATACGCTCACCAAACTCTAACGCTTCTTTCTCACGGATGCGACCTGTCTTGATGCCGATATTTGAACAAACATGATTGAAGAGCAACGCAACGTTCATCACGTCTTCCTTGTCATAGTTCAAATCGTAAGCCCATCGGTCTGCATCTGCCATGAGACAGATGTTAGCCCATTGCTCAATGCCATCCTTGATGTGGACGTTCACTTCTTGAATCTGCTGTTTTTCCAGTTTATCCATAATTGCTAAACTTGTAATTGATACACTTTCTATCTCTTTGCCTATGAAACATAAGGGCATAGTTATGGCTTTGGGGCGTTGATGAAATGCAAGCCGTTTCTCGCATTTCCACTATTGATAGCGTTCCAGAGTGATTTATGAGACAGACCTAAACGCTCACAACATTCTCTGATGGAACTGAACACCTGACCTGTCTCTATGCACATCACGGGTCGCTCCCAATACTTCTTTGGCTTTACCTTTTTAGGCTTTTTAAGTACGACTTTCTTCTTGACAACCTCATGCCGTCGCGGTTTCTCAAGTGATTTCTTCCAGCGTAAGCCGGAACGTTGGACTTCCTTTTCAACCTGCTCTTTTGTGAAATTCTCAAAAGTGCGCATGTCGAAAATGCAAATCTCGCAATCCTTGTGAAGTGCCTTGATGGTTACGAGATCGTCAAGATTCTCCGAATAATACGAATTGACGTTCT